>Ga0172381_10001562_pt1 | contig 26627 bp, 22 predicted proteins | sample Leawel6488metaG_FD_119754 | JGI IMG/M metagenome (GOLD analysis project Ga0172381, IMG submission 119754) | Leachate microbial communities from a municipal landfill in Southern Ontario, Canada - Leachate well 64-88 metaG | ecosystem: Engineered > Solid waste > Landfill > Unclassified | place... | reverse complement strand
TCTTCCCTGGCTAATTTTTCCTGCAAAGCTTTTCTAGCCTGCTCTTCTTTTTGCTTACGCTCAAGCTCTTCCCTGGCTAATTTTTCCTGCAAAGCTTTTCTAGCCTGCTCTTCTTTTTGCTTAATGAATAAAATTTTACGATCTTGCGCAATACAATCATCAAAATCTTTTCTCGAAAAATAAAACTTTAAACTCAAGGAAAAATCCTGCTTATCTTCAGATGCCAAATGCATAATTCTTGATTCCTGTTCATAACCGGAATTAAAAATTTTAAGAATACTTCCTTTGGTTTCTGTTTGAAGAATTATGCCCGGTAACAAAGTATCAGAATCCGTAAATATGCCCAGCTTCTGGGTCAATGAAGCAAAAACACCTAAATCCGACCAATTAACTCTATGAGAAAATACAGGAAAAACACCTTCTTTATCCAAAAGAACCCATTTATCATAAACCGAAACTAAAAATAAATTAAACTTGAACTGATTAGCTAACAATCCAGTATTACTAACAGCTAGATCTAATACACCATCGCGTAAAGTTGCCTTAAAATGCTGCACATAAGCATCCTCGTCATTACTTCTCCCTTCAGCAATAAGCTCAAAGGCAGAAAGAGAAGTTATTTTCCAGGATAAATTGGTCGAAGGCAAATGCAGATTAAGCGCACTATCAAAAAAAGAAGAATAGCCGCCTACAGAACTGCTGATCGAGCTTTCTGCACAAGCAATACTAAGCCGTCCGTTATTAAAAACTACTCGCAACCCTTGCTGTTCTAAAAGCGCTATGCCGGTTTTATCACCAGTTGTCTCAAGATAATATGGGATTACTAATCTCGGCAGCCCCTGCTTTATAATCCGGCCTTTATCAAAAAGCACAACCCTATCGCAAAGCCTGTTGATCATACCCAGATCATGGCTTACCAAAACAATCGTCTTGCCGGATTTTTTAAGCTCAACTATTTTCTTTCGGCATTTCTGCTGAGCCTCTTCATCTCCAACTGCCAAGATATCATCAACTAAAAGTATCTCCGGCTCAGAAAATATCGCTAAAGCAAAGGCAAGGCGCATGTACATCCCCTGAGAATAGTATTTAATCGGCGCGTCAATAAATTTACCTAAGCTGGAGAAGATGATCAACTCATCGATTTTTTGCTCTAAATCTTCCTCACTAATACCGTAAATCCGGGCATTAAGAACAATATTTTCTCGACCCGTGAATTCAGGATTTAGCCCCGCCCCCAAATCCATAATCGCGGAGACTTTACCAACAATATCCAGATCGCCCTTGTCCGGGACAAGCATTCCAGCTAACAGCCTTAGAAAAGTAGTTTTACCGGCACCATTTTGCCCAATAATCCCCACTACCTCTCCCTTATCGATATTAAGGCTAATATCCTCTAGCGCCCAGATTTCTTCCCAATCAACCTTACCTTCAACAATAAACTTTATGCGATATTTTTCCCAAAGTTGGTCTACTTTAATTACACTCATATTTTTTTCAATATTTCTGCTTCATTTCTTAAATAGAAAAGATAACCGAGAATCAAAGTGATAAATGAAATGAGAAACAAAATAAATATATCATTGATCGGGAGAAACTCGCCGGAGTAGATAACTTTTCGATAAGCAGATATGTAATAAGTAGCTGGATTAAGCAAACATATCCAGCGATGGGGGAAGTTGAGCATTTTCTCTGAGTAAAAAACCGGAGTAATCCAAAACCAGAACATCATACCTACGGAGAGAAAATAAGCGGTATCTCTGGCAAAGGAATTAAGTACCGCAAAAATCAGGCCCAACCCTAAAACAAAAACCAGATTAAAAAAGATAATTAAGATAAGTAACGGAAGAAGAAAAATTAATGATTTATTAATTAATAAAAATAACAAAATAATAATAGCAAACCCAAAAATAAAATTAACAAAACTTGACAACACCGAAGAAATCGGGATAAGTTCCTGCGGGAATATCCCCTGTCTTAATATATTCTTATTCACATAGAATGAGTTCGTGGCTTCGATAACTGCCTGGCTGATAAAAAACCAGGGAAAAATCCCACTTAAGATAAAAAATAAATAATTAGGGATACTCACTTTAAAAACCGAAACAAAAATGAAATTAATACAAAAGGCCATAACTAACGGGATAATAATCACCCACCAGGCGCCTAATTTTAATCCCGCGTATTTTGCCTTTAGCTGTGAAGCTGACATATCCCAAAGCGTGCGCCGATGCTTAAAAATATTGTAAATTCTTTGTTTAATAAAAGATATTCCGTTTTTTTTCAGAATTTCCTTGCTCATGATTTTATCATTTCAGCTACTTTCCGACCATCAAGTATGGCATCTTCCATCGACATATATTTCCATGAGCCATAACGCCCGCAGGCAAACACATTATTCGATAATAAAAAATCATTTATTGACGTAGTTGCCTGAACATAATTCCGGTCATAAATAGGATAACCATATTTTATATTATTTTCATCTGTAACTAAAACCCGGTTTTGCTTATTGATGATGCCAGCCCTATAGAGATCATTTAAAACATGTTTCGCGATCTTCTTTTTGTTAATCGGCCTATTCTTTGAGTATGAAACCTCGGCGTATAGAGAACTCTTGCCGCTAGGGGTAACAGCATTAGAAAAATTGTGGAAGAAACCTGCCCTAAAAAAAATAGTGTCTTTATGCGGGAAATACACCCAATGCTTACCGTCTTGACAATTTCCTTCTATTCCAAGATTCAAATTAAAAATCGAATTCCAGCGTAACTTATTAAGGCTACTAAGGATCCTGCTAGGTAAAGGTTTAGCTATCTTAATTAATTCCGGCAAAGGTATTGTTAAAATCAGAATATCAAACTTTTCTTTATCTTTACCCTCTATCGTTATTTCCTTCTTTTTAAAATCAATCCCGCTGATACAGCAATTTTTCGAAACACCATCTACCTGGTTTTCAAATGCCTGAGCAAGCTGGGCTATCCCGCCTTTTTTAGGATACCAAAAGAAGGCGTTGTAGCCAAAATTATTTTTGCTTCCTTTGAAAAAACCATTAACTACTTCAGATAAACCGAACCGGGGAATAAACCTATCTGTCCAGGAATAACTCATCTGGTCTAAAGGAATTGTCCAAAATTTTTCGTTATAAGGCACCATAAAATGCTTGGCCATTCCTTTGCCAAAAGTGTTATTTATCCACTTTAAAAAATTCGGCCGGGTATTGTTAAGTTTTGCATTACAGGCCCAGATAAAACCCCACAAACATTCAACAGCTACCGATTTAGGCAAAGCATACAAGTTAGACTGAAAAGGATACCGACTAAAAATATCAAAATGGTTAATCCAAGCGCTTCTTTTATGGCGCACCAAATTACCTTTTAACAGCTGCTTTACCAATTCCAGCGTATAATTATTTTGAAAATGCAACAGGTGCCCGTCATGGTCAAAAAGAAAATCCTTAACTTGCTTAGAACGGCATAACCCTCCGACGCAATCATCTTTCTCAAAAATGACAGCCTTTATACCCTTTTGTTTAAGATGCCAAGCAGCACTAAGCCCGGCAAGGCCTGCTCCTAAAATAACGATCTTTTTTTTAGTCATTAGCCTCTACTTTCACCAATCTCCAGAATATATTTATACTAAAGAAGAAAACAATTATAATGATACCAGCTGCCAACCAGCTGTTTACTCTGGTCAGAACTACGCCACACCCGGCAAAAACAAAGCACAACAGATACATAATCAAAATTGTTTTGCGTAATGAAAAACCCAAAGCACCAATTCTCAATGCAATATGATCTCGGCTTTTATTAAAAGGAAACCTTCTCTTAATTACCCTAAAAATAACTAAGATTATAGTATCAACAATTGGTAAACCTAAGATCATTGCCGGGCTGAGCAAGGCAAAAAAATTATCTTTAGACGCATAATGCGCAATTAAAGCGGCTGAAGCAAGCAATAATCCAAAAAAATGGCTTCCGGAATTGCCCAAATATACTTTCGCCGGCGGAAAGTTAAAAATGATTACTCCTGCACTAATCGCACATAAAATAAGGCTGAGAATCTGCAAATTTAAATTTGAACTTAAAAAACCTATGAGCAAGAATGCACTGCTTATAATCAGGGCTGATCCGGCGGCCAACCCGTCCATAATATCTAATATATTAAAAGCATTGGTTATTCCAACGATCCAAAAAAAAGTAATTAAGACATTGCCCCAAAACCCAAAATACATAATATCAGTCTTAACACCAAATGAAATTAGTAAAATCGCGCAAAATGATTCAACTAAAAATTTTTGTACTACGGATAGCTCGACCAGGTCATCGAGAAAACCAAAAAATAACATAAACAGTGACGCACTTGCCACAGCCAACATTTTAACCTCAGGAAAACCAAAAATAAAAATACTTAAGCTAAAGGAAAAAACAAACGCCGCGCCTATTCCTAAACCGCCAACTAAAGGAATACCCTTAACTCTAAGCAGCTTATGTTTTTGAGAAAACCTAGATAATAAGAATGTAAAAAGCAGCCCGGAAATTAATGCGGCAGCAAAAATAATAAAATAATTAAACATTTTTGCTCTCCAAGTAAATTAGCATATATCTCTGTGGCATTATTTAAGTTACCCTTTTGCTTGCAGTTTTACACCAGGCCAATTAGCAAAATTTAAAAATTATATTTTCTCGCAGAATAGATTCAAGTCCATCTGGAAACTGACCGCTAAATACTAAATATGACTATCTAATTATACACCACATCGATAAAATGAAAATTCATTTTTTTGCCTATTGCCAAAGAGAAAATAATCGCAAAAACAAAATTTTACCTTTATCCTAAAGCCATACTTTGATATAATCATAATTGTGAATAAAAAAAGTTTTACCGGAGAAATAGGATTAATCTCTACCTGTGCCAAACTGCAAACAAGCGTTGCTACGCAATTGCAGAATGAAATAATACTTAGAACGCTGCCTAACTGGCAAATAGTAATAGAGCAATCTCTTTATCACGGGGTGCTTCCTTTAGTTTATTATAATTTATTAAAGATTAAAGAATTAAGGCCTCCGAAAAATATCCAAGCCATACTAAAAAACTCTTATACTATAACACTTGATAGAAATCTAGCCCTCTGGAAGGAATTTAGCTTTTTACAGGCTGCGCTTAAACAATCCGAAATAGAGATTATTCCTCTAAAAGGAATAATCCTCCATAAAACTCTTTACCCTGATGCTGGCTTAAGGCCAATGATCGATATCGATATATTAATCCGGGAAGAAAATCTTTTTCAAGCAGAAAAATATATCTTACAACTTGGTTACCAAAAACAATTAAAAAACCTTCCGGAAAATTACTGGAAAATGTATCAAGCTCATTTTAGTTTTTACAACTCAAGCAAGAAGATAATCCTAGAACTGCATTGGCAGTTAGCCCCCCCACGGCCAAACGTTCTTGACCTCACCAATGTTTGGGAAAATTCCCAAATACAGATCATCGATCAGGTTCCGGTATTATCTCTATCCCCGGAAGATACGCTACTTTCCTTATGGCTACATATCGGCAAAAACATAACCAGCTTACAACATCTTAAACTGAAAAATTTATGTGATATCCATGAATTAATCACACAACACAATAATGACTTAAACTGGGATTATCTTGCTAAAAAAATAGGATACTGGAAGATTAAACGCCTATTCTCCTATCTGCATTATTTAACAAAAAAATACCTGGATACACCTTGGCCGATAAACATAGAAAAAAGGCCACATTATTGCGCTGTTTCAAAAAGATTGCTAACTTCTTGGATTCCCAGCTTAAAATCCCTAGGCCGCGCTCAAGCTGCTTTATTAATGCTACTTATGTTAGATGGATTAAAAGAACGCCTGGCCCTGCTTTTAATATGGCTATCGATGATTTACCAAAAAAATAAATTCCTGATTTTACACTGCAAGACACGATAGATAAAAAATGGGTTACCAATAAGATACCTGCCACACATCCTCCAGGGATCCTGGAACAATCTATATAACCACTCAAACCCTACATACCCCACCCATCTTGGTGCAATGTTTATTGCACCTGACAAATTATCGAACATCCCTCCAACCAGCCAGCAAAGGTTTACCTCTAATTCATCTAAATGTTTAAATACCCATTTCTCTTGTTTTGGTATCCCCATACCAACTATCAAAACATTCGGCTTTAAGGCATTAATCTCCCTGATAATTTCTTTACTTTGCGCATCGGTAAAATACCCATTATGAAACCCTAAAACATTTATGGGGGGAAATTCATTTTTCAAATTTTCAACCGCTCTTCGAACTACTGCTTCTTTACCACCCAAAAAATAGAGTTTCACCTTAGTTTCTGCTATTTTAACAAATAGCTTATTGGAAAAATCAAATACATTCGCTCTTTCAAGAAGAGGTTTACCCAATAATAATGATGCCCAGACCACTCCCATACCATCTGGATAAACTATGTCCGATAGATTAAGCATCCGGCCATATTCTGCATCAGCAACTGCCACATTCACACAATGCGCATTAAGATAGGTAATTACCTTGCGCTTACCTGAAAGCGCAAGCTCTAAAATATTCTTAGCCAATTCATCTTTAGTTATCAGATTAACCCTAATTCCTAAAAAATCAATTTTTACGCCTTCGCTCATTTTATTAACATTTATGAAAAATACGCTAATTTTCGCTTAATCTTAAATTGGGTTTCAAAAAATCAAATTCTTCTTTTTATAAATTAATATCCTTGATCCATCCGGCCAATTTAACCGCCAAAAAAGCATAAATTTTGGTTTTAATACCGCAAAATTATTTCTTGCGCTTTCGACAAAGGATTGCATATAGGATTCTCCCAAGAATTCACCATCCTTATCAATTACATAATCCGAACTTGAAATTAAATCAAAGACGTTGTTTCCTTCTGCCCCCATTTCTGCTCTTAAATAATTCCAATCACAAAAAAACTGGAATTTTTTCCCCCTCCGATAAGCCTGGTACTGCAAATACCACAACCGCGCATCATCGGGAATAATAAAAATGGCAACCGCTTCTTTGCCGCCTCTTGAGGAATTAATTATGCTAAAGATTCTTTGATTAGCTGTAAAATAATCTTGATAATTATTGGGGTAAGAGCTGGAAACCCTCCCTGAAACTGACCAATCTTTAAAATTAATAAGGATAATCTCTTCCGGCAGCAATTTATACTTATTTAATTTCTGGGGAATTTTTATCGAGTAAAATATCCGTTTAGTAAACCCTCTAACCGAAATTGGATAGGAAACGAACAGTAACTGGGCAATGCCAAAAATAGCTATTAAGCAGATTAAAAAAAGCCTTAGGTTTTTGATAGATATTTTCATAATCCCTATGGCGCTAACTAAAGCAATTGCCGGTAAGATAGGCAGAGTATATCTTATGCCGGTTATTTCCATATTAAACCCGATAGCATGCCTTAAGTAGCTAACCAATAACCAGGGAATAAATATCCAAAAAATAAATAACCTCTTATTACTGACTTTAGTACGCGCAAAAAAATAAGCTCCAATGAGACAGACAACAAAGAAAAAGAAGGAAACTTGCCAATTTATGAATCCCCAAATATACCACAAGAAGGCTCTTAAATTATGCAAAAATAAACCTGAAGGAGGAACCACCTCGAGCCAAGTGCTGACATATCCGGAATACGCTTTGCTTAAAACTTTATAAAAATTTGTGGAATAATAAAGGGAGCAGATTAAAACAATCAAAGTTCCAAACAAAACAAAATAACCGATATATTTTTTTAAACTATAATTTTCTTTGCGAAAAATAAGAATATTTTTTATTACTATATAACTTAAAGGAGCTATCAAATAAAGCAAAAAGCTGGACTTTGTCAACATCCCCAACCCGGCACTTAAAGAAAATAAAATCGAATATTTAATATTTTTAAAATTGTCAGAGCATAATAAAAAATATACGCTTAAGGCAACCATTGCAGTCAGGGGTAAATCCAACATATATATTTTAAGCTGGTTAAAAATTACCGGGTACATGCTAACAATAAAAGCAGCCAAAAGCCCGGTTTTTCTATCCGCAATCTTAAAACCAATTCCATAAGTAGCAAAAATAAGTATCCCTAAAAAAATCGCGCTATTTGCTACTACACTTATATGCTGGCTTATTCCAAATAAAAAATAGAACAAAGATGTGGTGATCATTACAAAAGGCGGGTGTAATTGAATTGTATTTATGCTCACAGGAATAGCATGAAAATTTAATGACTTTAAAATCTCATATATCCTTAAGCTGGCTAAGAAATGCCTATGGGAATCATAAGTAAAATAAGTATTATCATACTTAAGCCAAACAAAATTATTAGCTAAAATCCCGGCCCAGAGAAGGAACAGGTATAAAAAAGTCTTAAATTTTGTTAGCAGCATAAGATTACTTAAGGCAAAGGTTAAATAAGTATTACATCTCTTTCACTCTAATTTTAATAATGAGCCAAACTTCCAGTTGCCTTTGTCATTCTTACCGCAAACTTAAAGATTAAAATACTAGCCGGTAATAATACTACACAAAAAGCTATCAAAATAAATATCCCCGGTAAAAGCTCCTTTACGCCATAACCTTTAAGCAAAGCGCTCCTTAATGCTTCCAATGAATAAGTAATCGGCAGAAGATTAGAAACAAAATGCAGTTTTTTTGGCAAAAGAACGGCGGGGAAATATACTCCACCAAAAATTCCGGAAACTAAATTAACCAGCCAAATAATCGGGTCTCCTCTTTTAAAAATCATAATAAAAGCCCCCGAGATTATACCAATACTAATAGAAGAAATCACAGTCAACACTATAATTATCAAAACTGCAAAAAAATTTGGGCTGACTAACTTTACTCCCAAAAAATATATTCCAAATAATAAACAAAAAAAGGCATTCAATGAATTGAAGATAAAATCCCAACAAGGCAGACAAATGATTAATGTCGAGACCTTAACCGGAGTAAGAAATATCGCTTCCAAAGTCCCCGTCAACTGTTCCTCTCTTAAGCTAACCGAAAAAGCCCTTAAGGATAATGACAGGTAATTATAAAAAGCTAAACCTATCAAAACATAAGGAAAATAGCCCCCCTTATACTCTTTCAGATATGGATTAATACCTTGGCCAAACATTTTAGTAATCAGATAAAAAGTCAAAACAGAAGCAATTACGCCGGCAAGATTAAGTATGAAAGAAAGCCGGTAACTTATATTAATGAGAAAATTCTTTTTTATAAATGCTCTTAAATTGGAGATGAACATGCCAAGATATCCTTACGGATATCCTCCATTAAGCCGCAACTTCTAATTTCACCGTTAACCATCAAGGCGGTACGATCGCAGAGATATTCCGCTTCTTCCAAATTATGAGTAGCAAGGAAAACAGTCACCTTCTGCTGTTTCACAAGCTTATCTTTGATAAATGATCTTAATTTCTGTGCGCACCAAACATCTAAGCTTTTCGTCGGTTCATCCATAAATAGTATTTTAGGATCATTCAGCAAGCTCCTAGAAATAGCCAGTCTCTGTTTGGTACCCGTAGAATATTCTTGAAATTTTTTATCCGGGTTTTCTATCTCTAGCAAATCTAACAAACTATCTATTTTTAATTTAGCTTTTTGAGCCGGGATATTGTAAAGGCTGGCGAAAAAATCAAGGTTCTGCCTTCCGGTCAACCTCCAGTAGAAGCTGCGCTCCTCACCGCCAACTAAACCAATGGAGCTCTTAATTTGTCTTTCTTCCCGCAATATATCGTATCCGGCTACTTGGGCTGACCCCTTAGAAGGTAAAATAAGACAACATAACATCCTCATTAACGTGGACTTGCCGGCGCCATTGGGCCCGATTAAACCAAACACTTGACCACGATTAATCTGAAGATTAATATTATTAACTGCTAGATTAACCTCTACTCCTTTTGACCGGCCTAACAAAAATTTTGGCAGGTTATTTTGCGAAAAAATTTTAGTTAAGCCGACAGTTTTAATTGCGTAATCCATTTTCCCTTTTTAACCGGTTATTAGCCGGTTTTTGTAACGTATGGTCATAAAGAATATCATATAAAGTTAAGCCCAAGAAAATAGTGTAAAATTTTGGGCTGGGTATCCGCCATAAGCTCTTAAGAATAAACCAGGCTCTTCTCTTGTCCCTTAGCCTAAGGGCCGATAATGAAAATTTTAATCTCTTTTTGTTAAAAAAATAGCTGATTAAATTTATTTTCTTTGTCAATATGCCTTTCCCCCATGATTTACTCAATCGAAAGTAAAGATTCCCATATTCATAGAATTCTTTATTTATTTTATTTCCACAATAACCTAATTCTTCGCTTGATAAAGAATTTGGCCTGAAACAAACCGTGGCGCTGTCATAATTTCGCCAATCACTACAAGAAATTCTGCCATCTTTCCGAAGTTGTTTGGCGATGTCCGTACCGGGATAAGGGGTAAGAATACTTACTAAAGGAAATTCGATATTATTGTTATAAGCAAAATTTTTTATCTCATCAAATACATTGATATCATCGGAATCATGCCCGGCAATAAAACTAGCCACAACCCCAATCCCATAAGAATGAATTTTCTTTATAATCTTACTATAGTATTCTACCCTATTAACTGTCCCCTTATTCATAGAATCTACAGTCTTCTGAGATACTGACTCCAGGCCGATAACTACGTGGCTGCAACCACAATCTGCCATTAACTTTAAGATTCGCTCATCGGTATTAATTGATATTTGAGTTGTCCAATTGTTAATCTTTAGCTTTTTAAGTGCCAGCAAAAGCTCTTCTGTGCGTTTTACATTAGCGGCAAAATTATCATCTACGAAAAAAAAGTTGCCCTTATGGCCTAAATCCTGTAAAGCCTTTATCTCTTGGATTACATTTTCAATTGGTTTAAACCGGTATTCATCGCCAAAAAAAGCTTTCACCGAACAAAAAGAGCAATTAAATGGACAGCCCCGGGTAGTTTGTATCAAAAATGCCCGATATGAATTCAATTTTAATAAATCCCACCTGGGAATTAACAGCTTTTTTAAATCTGCCCGGGTCGATGACTGATAAAATCTCCCGAGCTTCCCATTTAAAAAATCATTAATCAGCTGAGCCCAAACATTTTCAGCTTCACCGATGACAACAGCATCTGCATGAAGAATCGCCTCCTCAGGCAAAACCGAAGGATGAATGCCACCTAAAACCACCTTAACACCTTTATTTTTAAAATTATCGGCTATTTCATAAGCTCGCACAGCCAATGAAGTAAAAGCAGAAATACCCACTAAATCTATCTTTTCATTAAAATCTATGGGTTCGACATTCTCATCGGTAATACTAACCTCGATACCTTCAGGAGTTAAAGCGGCAATTAACGGTAAAGATGAAGGAGCAAACCATACCTTACTATCCATAAACTCCTTAATCGGCCGATGGTCATTAATAAAACTTTTCTCGGATTTAGGAAGAATTAATTTTAATTTCATCGTAATCCCGGTAATTGATATTTTAATAGTTTATCGCGTTGCGTTATTTTTATGGTATAGCTTAAGCGTTTATGAAAAAATTTACTGGAAGCAGGATTAGATTCTTCACTAATAGTAACTGAACCCACCTTATCTAAATTTATCTTCTTAAATAAATTTTCCGAGTATGGCCGTATACCTTTGGTGCTTACCCCGATAAACTCAGTAATGTTCTTTCTAACTCCATAGCACAAAACAAACAGGCTAAATTCTGCGCTCAGTCCTAAGTAACGATAGAAAAAACCGATATAAAGCATATCTAAATACCAAAAAGGGTTATGCGTATCATTAGAATATTTCTCTTTAGTAATTATAATACCAGCAATAGCATTATTCCTGCAAGCAATAAAACAATATTGCTTACCTTCTGCTTCAGTAAAAAGACTGTAAATCCTTTTACGTATATCCCTTAAAGACATCGGCCAATAGTGCCATCTAAGCAGCCTGGCAATATTCTCAACATCATTGATATTTGCAATACGGTAGATAAATTTAGTCTTAAAATGAAACATTTTTACAAAACGACTGAAAATTATTGAAAGTTGAATTGATTTAATTATCTTAATAACCTTTCTTTTCAACAAGATTAAACCTAGCTCTATTTTATTTTTAAGGAAAAACTCAAAGGTATTAACTTTTATATCACCTTGTCCCCTGTTTATCGAAATCAACCTCCCAATTAGCTGGTCTGAGTGCATTTTACCATCAAAATAAAACTTATATTCTTCTCTAAGGATAAAAATTAACTCATTTTTTTCAATTCTTTTTTCAATTACCTGAAATACCCCTTGCTGAGAAGCCACATTATAGCCAAATATAAAATCACCTTGTTTTATCCCATTACCGCCTATTTCTTCAATAGTGATTATATCTTTAGGAAGCAAAAGTCGGTGGTAAGATATATCTTCGACTAGAAATTTAATAATATTTTTTCCGGCAAGATTAATTTTCCCCAGTTGAACGAACTTAGCTATTTTTGAGTCCATAGGCTTAATTAAATATCAGTAGGCATATTTTTTGTCAGGCTTTTAAAATCTTTGCTCGCTTGGGAAAAAGTGAAATTAAAATTACATGCTGCAGCATCCCAGCAGCCTGCACATTTATCTATTGGTATTGATGCAATTGCTTTCTCTATTCCTAAGACCAAACCGCTCTTGGCCTTGATATGTTTTGGGTTTTTACCCCAAATACAACCGGATATTCTCCCGTCAGGAAAGATATGAAAAAATACCCTCCCTGAAACGCAGGGTATTGAAGCTGCCAAAGGCCATCTTCTTAAATACTTTAACACTTTAAGAGAATTATGGATACATTGCTCCCCATTTTCCTTTTTCATTATTAACCTATCAATTACTTTTCTATAGTCTTGGACAACCGGCGCAAATTGATTTTGTCGGCTGCTGCCATAATACGTACTAGTAGCAGGTTGAAACATAATCTGAATTCCCATCCGGCGTGATAACTTTAAAATATCATCTAAACTGCCTAGATTCATTTTAGATAGGACTGTCCGAAAATAAACCGGTATATTCTGCTTACGCAGCAAAGCTGCTGCTTCTATTACTTCAAGATAAGAACCCTCTCCCCTTATTTTATCGTGAATAACCTGAGGCCCATCTAAACTTAAAACAATTAAACGTGCATTTTTAATCTGCTTTATTCTTTGTTTAACTAAAAAACCGTTAGAGCTGATATCAAAAGTTATTTTCTTTTTATACGTATAACCCAAGATATCGCCAATATCTTCCCGCACAAGCGGCTCTCCGCCGGAAAAACAAATCAAAATCGTCCCTAATTCAGAAAGCTGATCGATAATAGAAAAGGCTTGTTTTGTATTTAATTCGCTGCACGGTAATTTCCAAATTTTACAATATCGGCAACGCTGAGTACATCTATGCGTAACCGCCCAACTAATAAGCAACGGTATTTTTGAATTTTCTAAGTTATCTTGTATCATATTTTCTTCTGACTTAAATCCCAGATAAATATTTTTATACCGGGATCAATCTCTGAAAACACAGCAGCCCCGCATAAATTTCGGAAGAAATGAACTGCAAACGCATCTTTTTTAGGCACTAGAATAGTAACCGGATTAATGCCTGACTTTTCAACTTCAGCTATAGCTAACTTTAGCAATTCATTCTCTATGCCAATAGAACGAAACCGCCAATCCATAAAAAATCCATAAATCTGCCATTTGCCATCCGCCCTTAGCCCGTTTGAACGCCGCTGGATAAACACACAACCAATAATCTTATCTTGCCTTTGGGCTAAAAAACAAAACCTACCGGCATAAAAAGAAGCTTCGGAAATTTCATTAACAATTTTTGCCCGGACAGGCCAATAATAACGCCTATAAAAATACTCAAGTGATAACGCATCAGAAGGCGTAGCAGCCCGATAACTGACTCTGCTGGTTTTGATAAGACGCATAACCAGAGAACGATACATTTTAAGCCCTTGTAATGCGCGAATCAAGCCTCCTAATAATTGATGCCTAAAGATATACTTAATACCGCAAAAAGCTGAATGCTTGGCCTGGGCTATTTTTAGCCTCTCCGGTCCGCTATCAATTCTAATATCTTGGCCCATTCTCTTTATAAATATGCCTCTACCTAAAATCTGCCCGGCATAGACATATTCACTAGCTAAGCAGCTATTATCACCTTTAATTAAAAATATAATTTTTCCTTCTTTTATGCCTTTCTCGATTACCCGATGGACAATTCTATCCCCGAATATATTTTGATAAATAATAATATCCCCGGGAATAATTTTATTTGTTTCGGTATGTCTTGCAACAAACATATCGCCATTCTGCAAAGCAGGGTGCATGCTTTTGCCTTTAACTTGGACAATAATCAACTTTTGCTTTGTTGAATTTTCTACATTACCTATTTTATCGCCTGATCCGTTAAAATCTCTCATACCATAGTAAGTTTTCTAATTTTGCTTATCAATCTGTCGAAATAAATGGGGTAAAAGAGTAAAATGGACTCGCTCTTTTCTTTTTATCGTATCAATTTTATTTCTTAATAATTTTGGATCTGGTAAACTCTTAAACATTTTCCAGCATTGCGGATCAGGTGAAGAAAACCGGCCAAAGTAGGCATAAGAAATACACCTGGCGCCTGACAAACAATTGTCAAAATAGGAACATTCCTGGCAAGGCTTGAAAATATTATTCAAATTCCTCAGTTGTTTTAATTTGCCCGAAGTATAATAGATATGCCTTAGATTGTTCTCTAAGGCATTACCGACTTTTATCGGCAGCCGCCGGCAGGGAACTACTTGTCCATCCGAAAGAACTGTCAGTATCCTGCCTTCAGTTACACCGCAATTAATCAAAGGGCGCTTTAATTCTTGGCAAAAAATACTCTCATCACACCCGCCGATTAATCTTAATTTGCTTTTTCTTTTTTGCAGCCTTTTTCGTTCTTGCTCTAAATATAAATAAAATTTTTTCAATCTCGAAGGAGTAAGAAAACAATCTTTTATTCCATCCGCCCTGCCAATAGTAACAAACCTCCTTAAACCTAATTGGGAAACACCGATTTTTTCACATAAGCAAACCAACTTCGGAACATCAGAAATATTATTTTCAGTCAGAGTCAAACATACCACTACATTAACCTTAAGCTTAACTAATATTTCAATCGCTTTGATTGTCTTCTGAAACGCCCCTTTCCCTCTTATCGCATCGTTATTTTCCTCTAGCCCCTCTAAGCTCACCTGGAATATCTTAACCCCTAATGCTTTTAACCTAGCGGCATTATCATCGGTAATCAATGAGCCGTTGGAAAGTAAAGCTAACGAATAATATTTATTATACTTATAAATCTTTTCGAGAAACAAAAAAAGGTCATCCCGCAATAGAGGCTCACCTCCGGTGAGTACTAACCTTGTACGGGCAGGACCCAAAGTGCCAAAGTATTTTATTAACCTCAAATACTGCCTAAAGATATTAACTAAATCTTGAAGCGGCAGCTCTTTTTTTGTGTGGTTTTCTTCCTGGTAACAATGCTGACAATGCCAATTACATCTTTCCGTAAGGTGCCATTGCAGAGCAAAATATCTTGGCCGCAGATTAGAATTTTTTACTATCAATTTCATTAAATTTATTTAAAAACTTTTTGGAAATGAATCCTTGTTAAAATCAAATTTACTTTTTAGAAGAGGCGCTAAACGAGAGATAAATTCAAGGCTTGAGGTATTATTACATCCGCGGCAATTGTTCGCAGGTAACTCTTTCAGTGCCCTCCAGACACCTAATTTACAGGCATCTTTTCTTGCTATTGTTTTTAAATCACGGCCCCACCCACAAGGAAAAAATTTTCCATCCGGCCCAAGATGAAAAAGCGTTTTCTCAGAGAGACAGTGCACTCTTTTTGTTTTTGGCCATCGGATGAGATACTTTAATACTTCCTCCGGGCTATTGATCGCCGCATTCCCTTTCTCTTTTTCTAACAGCAATCCCCCTAAAGCTTCGCGCAGCTGTTTATCAGGAGCAACTAAATCATGCTGACAATTAGTCCCATAAGTTGTCAAAGTGACCGGCTGAAAGATAACTTTCACTTTTAATTTATTAGCCAGGGCTAATATTTCTTCAATATACTTCAAGTTAAATTTTGTTAAAACTGTGCGAAAATATACTGCTATCTTGTTCTTCTTTGCCGCCTCAACGGCTTGAAGAACTTTCTGATAGGACCCTTTCCCCCTAAACCGATCATGCATTGCCTCGGGACCGTCAAAAGTAAGGCAAAGCATTCGAATACTATTAATCTCTTTTATTTTTTTCTCGACTAAAGCCCCATTAGAATTTATATCGATATGGGGAATACTTTTCTTGTGAGCATACTCTATGATTTTTCCTAAATCATCCCTTAAAAGGGGCTCCCCGCCGGAAAAACAGATCACTTTCGTCCCCAAAGAAGACAATTGGTCTAATATCGAAAAAACATTTTTAGTACTCAACTCCCTAATCTTAGATTTCCATATTCCACAATACAAGCAACGCTGATTACATCGATAAGTTAAGCTCCAAACAACATAAAGAGGGACCCTGAGATTACCTATTTTATCTTTAGCGATACTTGAATATAACATCTGCTTTAATGAATTTAATCCGTTATTTTAGCATGAACACGGTCACAATTTTGTTTTTCACAATTCATAATATATTGCAATCCTCGAAATAGCCGGTCATTGTTATATAAATCTTTCAGAAATACAGGAAAATATTTTAAAGTCTGACGATAACCGGGTGATTTCATTTTGCCCTTAAAAATTATCTTCTTAACCTTTGCCCATTTTCTAAATTTATCCATGAGCGCTAAAGGTTTTAATTTAAGTTCCTCTAAAACAATATATATAGACCTTGGGTAAGCACAAATAAGCGTAGAAAATAAAGTTACCGTCTCATAAGGCAAATACACAGGAAGATATTTAGGCTTAATAGAATAAAAATTACTAAACATAGAGGGATATTTTTTAATCAGGCCCATACTCCACTTGGATTTTCTTATTAAGCTGCCGATTAAATATAAATTGCTCCACGAATCTCTTAAGCTCAATCTCTTTCTATTCTTCAGAAAAAGCTCTGTGCCGGCTATGGGGGTGAGCGGACGAATGTAAGGATAACAATTTCCCGAAACCCGGCTTTTCATCGCTAACTCCAAAGTCGCATTAATATCCTTTTCTCGCTCTTCAGGAAAACCCATGATAAAAGATAGAATCACAAAAATATTAAATTTCCGGCATTCCTCAATTACCGCTAGCACTGCCTGTGGTTTTATGTTCTTCTTAATGATCTTCTGCATTTTAGGCGACCCGGATTCGACGCCAAAAAATATCCTTTTGCATCCGGAAGAAGCTGCGGTTTTTAATAATTCCGCATCAATAGAATCAATTCTGGAGCTGCAGGTCCATTCAATATTTATTTTCTTCTGCAATAAAAGCTTAGCTATTTTTTTAACATCTTCTTTATTGGTAAAAAGATTATCATGACCAAGATAAAACCTGCGAATACCATATTTTTTCTGCAAATAGACTACTTCTTCAATTATCTTCCCCGGGCTCTTTAAACGGTAATATCTCTGCCATAATCTGCCAGTAGAACAGAATGTGCAATTATAAGGGCAACCTCTTCCTATAGCTATGTATGCCCATCCTTCCTTAAGCTCGTCCGGAGCAGGCTGATACCCCTTAAGCAAGGAATACGCCGGAAGCGGCAAAGAATTCAAATCTTTGATTAGCTCTCTTGGTTTATTTTTAATTATCTTGCCATTCTCCCGATAGGTTACTCCAGGAATCCCTTCAAAACCCCGATGCTCCTTTAATCGATTCATCAATTCCAGAATGGTCAACTCTCCTTCTCCTCTGACAACTACATCCACAAAAGAAAATTTCTCTAAAGTCTCATAGTCTGTGAAGGTTGCCTGGGGGCCTCCAATGATAATAACACTTTTAGGATTGGACTGTTTACATTGGCGGGCGATATTCAAAGTTATCGGATAGGTATCACAACGGCTATTAAAACCCAAGATGTCTGAACCTTGTTTAAGTATAAACTTAGCAGCATTACTACAAAATAACGCATCAGTTATTAGTTTTTTATCTTTGATCAGCTGAGATAAGTTAACAACATTAACCTCATAGTTTGCCTTGACTAAAACTCCCCCCAGAGACAATAACCCTGCCTCAAGATTAAGCATAAAGTTAGGAGTAATTTGTTCTATAAAATTAGAATTTACAAGAGTTATTTGCATATGCTAATAATCCAGTTGGTACAAATTGAAACTAAGTTATCTATACTTTAAAAGCATCTCTATAATTTCATTACCCGGGCGGAAATGCAATAAAGAGCAGGGGACAATCCCGGCTATTTGTTTTAATAAATTTATATCCTTTTTAAACATTACATCATCCCAAGCAACTGCAGGAGTATAAGCCACGAGCTTAGCAAATGACTGCATACTATTTAAACGCTTGATTTCATTCTTATTATCTTTGAGCAAGAAAAATATCCCGGTTATTTTTACTCCTTTGGTTAAATCAGCAGAGCTTTTTTGATTGTTGAATCCCGGAATAGCATAAGCAAAAAAGTTGTTGCCTATCTTGCGTATCGGAACACGGTCATCATTAAGAACAACCGCATCTTTCTTCCATAAATTAGCCATGGTCGATTTTCCATCACCGGAGTGGCCCAAAAACAAATAACACTGGTTATTATTTTTAATAACCCCACAGGCGTGAAGGATTATCCCCTCTTCCAAATGAAGCAGCTCCGATAACACAAGGAACATCAAAGGATACTCTAGAGGATTAGGCACCCTTAATGATGATTTAGGAATATCAATATAAATATCCCCTTTTTTAAAATCCGAATCAAAAATAGCCAAACGGCGGGGCAAAGGAAGTAAAGTGTTGCGAGAATTAAAATCGGAGGGCTCCCTGGAAGTGGTAATCTTAGGCTGACCCTGGGTAATCGATATTTTCTTATGGGTTACAGCAAAATCCCTTTTCCTGTATTCTACCCGCGGAAGAGAAAATACTTTTTTCCCATTCACTCTATGAAAACTCCACCAGTCATCGACTTGAGCAAGAAAATTTCTGCGGGTAAACTTGATCTTCGGGATATTATTATAGTAAATACGAATATTTATATCCGGCCGGACGCATGTCCGGATAAAATTTTTATCGCTCGGATTTAATAGAAAACTTTTTGCAGGATCTGAAGAAACCAGGCGGATATTAATACCGGAAATTTTAAAATTAATTTGAGATTTAAAAGTTAAGTTTCTTTTCTGCTTCATTTTCGTTCTCCCTCTACTTAGTAAGCAAGCCGAAAAGCAGAATAGAACTTTTCTCGCACTCAAAGCAAATTAAATAACTAACCGCAAGCTGTGACCTCTTAAAAACTGCAGTGTATCTTAAAGATGATATTACTTAAGACTTAGCCGGAGTGCAACCCGCTAAAGCCGTACCAACAAATATAGCCGCAAGATAATTTGTCGCTTCTGGCGTATCTAACCGCGTTTCTTTCAGCGCTGGTTCTTTATATGCCAACTTCTTGGTTCCCCGTTTAATTTTATGTTTATGGGTGATCTCCATAATTATGCACCTCCATAATTTAAGTATTTATCTTAAATAGCCTCGATGAATTTTTTATCAACCAACTCGCCGATAATCGAAACTAAATCTTTTTCCAATTTATCAGGCAAAACATCAAATTCTTTAATCAATATATTCCTGATAACTTTCAGGGATCTTTTTCCGTCAAGCAGGCTCCAAATACGTACACCACTGCCGGAAACAGCATAAATTTTTTTTAAATCCTGCTTCTTGCCAACGGTAGGGACGATAATTACTTCTTCGCCAACCAGGCGGGATATAATCGATAAACTTTTTCGAAAACTTTTTTTTAATAAATCCATCTGCCCCTCCAAAATTAAAGCTTAAGGAATTTATTCCGTAAACTCTTTTTGTTTAGCTTCCCAATTTTCGTAATGCCGCTATAGCCAACTTATAACCAACACTTCCCTTCTTCGAGGAATTATTCATACATTTTTGATAATAATTTTTTGCTTCATCTATTTTGCCTCTTAATTGGAACCGCAAACCTATAAAAGCAAACACATCATTCTCCAAACTGGGTTTTGCTTGAATAATTGATCTGCGGAATTCTTCTTCAGACATGGTAGTACTTAAGAACTCATAGATTATCGAAAAAGTTCCCCCTAATTCTCCCCAGGACTTAACCGGCAAGACTTCAAGTACAATTTGAAAGTTTTCAGCAAAAGATGGGTTATCAGCCATCGCCTTCTGTAACAACTTATCAGCCTCATCATATTTACCCATCATCTGGTAAACAGCAGCCTCACCAACCTGGCTATTAGTAATAATATGCTGGAATTGTGCTCCTGAATACTGGGCTAAAACAATATCGTAGTCTTTAAGCGCTTCTTCATAATTATTTTTAATCCTGTTAATATGCCCCAAATGAGACCAGGCACCAGCAACCAGTGGATAACTCTTAAATTTTTCCCCATATTTTTCAACAATTTGAGTATACGCCGCAAACGCATTATCATATTCTCTCTTCTCATAATACCCAAGCGCCGAAATCGACAAAACCGTCGCTGCTAATAAATCCGCTCTTTCCTGACACACTAAGTATTCTTCATCTAATTTAGCAGTTTCCCATTCCGGGAACTCTTTTCTAATTACCTGGAGTTTATCCAAAACTGATTTATATTGATTTATAGCATTGTCCCATTTGCCAACCTTTGCATCTTTTTCCGCTTCAGATTTTAATCCCATAGCTTCCTGATAATCAGGTGCAGGCCTGGCTTCCACGATCGTGTTATCTTTAGGAATAATAACAGGCTTATCTGCAGGAGTAATAGCAGAATTATCTCCGGAGGGGCTATTTTGAAAACCGCTTCCTAATAGAATACAGGCCATTGGTATAGCAACTGCTAATCCAACAATCACTTTTACTGACTTAATTATCTTTTTAATCATCTATTCTCCCCCCCCCTTGCGCTAATCTCAACCCAAGTCCTTTATGCCTACCGGTTGTTCCCATTTCTAAATTTTATAGGCATTTGTTAAAAATTAACCCCTCATTCCATTTATTACTAGTATAACAATGCTCGTTAGCCAGTCAACATCTTTTTAAGGAAAATCAGAACTTGCCCTCAAGCAGAAAAGGTTTTAAATCGATGCCCACATCAGTTCAAATATTTTAAGCTTTTTGCCAGGCATTTAATAAATCAGAATACAATCTCTCCGTATCCATAACCATTTTGCTTAAATCAAACTCGCCGGAATTAATAATAGCTTCAGACGCCGTTACAAACTCCCTCCTACGCTGAGGATTACTTAATAGCTCCTCAAGCTTAGCTTGCATAGATAACAAATCAGCACACATAACCAAATAACCTGACTTTAAGTTTTCAGCAATCTCCTTGATTCCACCGGTATCCGTAGCCACAAAAGGAACTCCCACAGCCATTGCCTCCAAAATTACAATTGGCAAACCTTCCCACCGAGAAGTAAGCACAAAAACATCCAAACTAGATAAAATCTGGGGCACATCATTGCGCCAACCGGTTAAAATAACCTGATTTTCTAAATCGAACTCCTTAATTAAAGCACAAATTTTTACGCGCAACTGCCCATCACCGACTAAAATAAACTTAACATTGGAAAAATTTACTTTAATTGCTTTAGCTAATTTTATAAAATCCAAAGGAGATTTTTGAGGCTTAAAGCAGGCAATCATCCCTACTGCCAAATCAGAATCTTTTATTCCCAAAGATTTTTTAAAGTTTCCAAGTTTTTCCCTACTCTTAAACCGGCTGGCATCTATACCGTATCTGATTAAAGTATATGATTTTTCCTGCCCGATAGAATTTTTTAATCCTTTAATTCTATCAAAATTAGAAACCACAATTATTTTACTGGTAAAACAAGCAGATATTTTTTCCAAGATCAGATAAAAATAACTGGCTAGAGCAGGCTGATAGTCATGAAAACTCCAGCCATGGACAGTATGGATAATAACTGGAGTTTTTGCTAACCTAGCGGCAAAGCGCCCTAGAATCCCAGCCTTAGAACTATGGGTATGGACTATTTGAATTTTATTCTTTTTAATAAAACCGGATATTTCAATCAAGGCCAGTAAATCTTTTATTGGATTAATCGAACGCTCTAAAAAAGTTGATCTGTGCACATTTAAATTGCAGATAGAGAGTGCCGCATCAATCAATAAACCATCTTTGGCAGTGAACAAAAAAATATTGTATTTCTTTTTATCTAAACCTTCAATCAAGCTTAATAATTGTTTCTGGGCCCCTCCCAATTCCAGCTTAGTGACAATATAAAGAAGGTTAATTTTAGGCATTTTTGCAACACTCTCCAATAATGGATTTTTTAACTAGTCCTGTTTTGCAATTACACTTTTAAAAAAAGATTGCCAACGCATTGGCAATCTTAGGCAATAATTAAACCTAAAATTACCCACCAAATGAAAGCAACTTCCGGAAGGAAAAAAGTAAAATCTGAAAAATTATGAACTAAAAATATAATACTTGAGGCTAGTAAACAAGTAGTCTGATTATTATAAAATAGCTGTTTTAAATTTTTAAGATTAAATTTAATAATAATAAATACAATCCAAAGGAAAGGGCACAAACCCAATAATCCCGTTTCCGCCCAAAATTGCAGATAAGAATTATGGGCATAACGGCTCAGGATTAAATTAAAATTGCCCAAGCCTATTCCTACCAACGGATGAGCCTTGATTATTTCTAAAGTTTCCTTCCAATAGTTTAATCTCATCGATGCCGAGAATACCGGATGGACATGTTCTCTTGACACCTGGGAACGAAGGATAAAAATAATGATTATAGCTATCAGCAATCCCATAAAACTTGAAGCATATCTCCACTTGAATTCTCCCTTTATACAAAAAAACAAAACCCCGGTAAAAAACAAACTCAAAAATGCCCCCAGAGACATTGTCAGCCATAGAGCAAAAAATACAGGCAAGACCAACCAAACCAGTTTTTTATTAATTAAAAACAGCGGGATAACCATAGCCAGGTACCCGCCGAGAATACCCGGAGTAACAAATGGGGCAAAAACTCTTTTGCTCTGAAGATAATCCAAAGCAAACGGCAAAGAAAATTTATTATTTAATAGATAATTTAAAACGTGTTGGAAACCAAAATAATATTGATATATTGCTAAAAGGCTGACAACTAACCCTGACCAAACAATTGTTTGCACAGTTAATTTTTTTTCTTTTTCTGATAAAACGGAGGCAACTAAAAATAATAAAACCGCAATTATATATTTAGGGAGCTGCTCTAAGCTATTTATTTTATTCTGAGAAAAAATTACAGATACCAATAAGGCAAAAATAAATAAAATAACCGGAGCAAATAAGACGCGAGGGATTAAAAATTTAATTTTCTTATAGATTAGGCAGGTAACCAGAAAAATCAACAACCCGGTAGAATAAATAAGGTCTAAAACGGGAAAGGCTAACGTGGAAATAAAAGGCCGGATAAAAATTGCTAACAAAAAAATTAAAACCATAGTAATAATACTTTTTTAAATACCGAGATTTTATCCACCCTTACTTAGCCCCCCTGTTCTATTAATGATCAAAGGTGTTTTACTAAACAACGCTTTAAGGTAATTAGATATGTTTTTTGTTTTTTTATTTTGGGACCCGATTAATTTTAAAATTTGATTATAATTCTCTAGCGCTATTGCCGATTCATCTTGAGATAAAAAATGATTACTATATTTAGCCTCTTCAAAATGTTGTGTAAACTTAAAAAACAAATTACTGCTTATGCCATATTTTTTATCTATCAGGATTGCTAAAAATAAAGGCGGAGTATAAAATTTCTGCTGCTCATTAAAAATGGCCATCACCTTATTAAGGTTGCCATAAAGAGCAACTACAAAAGCTCTCGGATCATTGTAAAGCTTAAGAATGCTTGCTTTGTTTTGTTCAGTTACTATATAAAGATAAACATAAAGTATGAATAGAATTAGAAATATAATAAACAAAATTTTAGCGATTAATTTTATCAACCAGTATTTTTCCTTGATTACCTCCACATCTACCTGGGAGCTCTGAACTTCCGAATACTGTGCATATATCTTTGTTTTACCTGCCCTGATTGGCGCCACCTTTCCTTTATCTATCTTAACAATGGAGGGTTTATCAAATATCCAAGAAACTAATGCGGTCAGGTCCTTGCGCGAGGAATCCCCAAAAGAACCTTCGGCCTTTAATTGCCCCTCTTCACCAATAGCAATTTTCAAATACAAAGGCAGCACCGTTAGCGAAATTAACTTTGGCTCCCTAACAATGACTCCGACACATTCGGTTTTTATGTCTTGAAATTGGAAACAAACCTTGGTTTCTCCCGTAGCTACAGCCTTAACCAAACCGGCTTTAACCGTAGCCATATTCTCATCAAGGCTGCGCCATTTACCTAATATAGTTATATCTTCTTCAGTATTATTTTGTTTAACACCAAAAACAGAAAGCTGCTTCTCTTCTCCCACTCGGATATCACAATAATCAGGAATTATTTTTAAATACCTGAATCTATCTTCCTTGGCAACCTTAATCTTTAAATCCTTAATATCATTCCTGATATCTTGCAATAAATCCCCCAGAGGCTGATTCTGTTCTCTTATTTCCTGTTCATTTTTATCTTTTTTTTCTTTCTCCTCATACATTGGAGGAGGAGAAACTGCGACTTTAGCAGGCAAACTTTGCGTAGTGCCTAAACTCGCCTGCAATTGCGTTATCCCAACAGAATTAGCGGCAAAAATATTATCAGATTCTCTTTTTAAAATTGATTTATCCGAAATGCTCCATTTTACTTTTGTGGTTACCTCCCCTACACGGTTATCTCCATAGCTGGCAAAAACATGGAAATTTATTTTTGCCTGATCGGGCACAGAAACATAAGCAGGAATAATAGCTATTTGCTTTAAATAATGATAAAGCTCAATTGATGCATCTCCTACCTCAATATCCTGAGGAAGGCTTTTCCCTCCTCTATAGGTACAAAATACTTTAGCCCTTCCCGCGGAGTCTAAAACAACACTTGAATTTTTAAGTTTCGAAATTATACCGTTTCGCTCCACAAACCACTGAGCTTCACCGCTTATATCCCTTATACTATACTGGCCGATGCTGACAAATGTTCCAAAAGCACAAAAATCAATTTTGGTGTTCACATTTGTATAAGGCTTATAAGGAAAAATGTCAATACTGACCGGAGCGCCTTCTTCTGTTTTTTCATTTTTAGCAACTATAGAAATAAAACAAGTATTGCTATAAACGCCATTGTATTTAGCCATAACCTGATATTCACCAACTTTTCTAGGCAACAAAACATTATTTCCGGCTACGTTAAAATTACCCGGCTGGCTAAAAAATAACTCAGACTGTGCTGCCACATCGTTCATTTCCGTAGTCCCGGCTAAAATTTTTAACTCTAAAGGGGCACCGACATAGCCCTTACAAAACCGGGGATAAAGGAAAACTTCAAGCGGCTTAGACAAAAATACATAAAACTTTTCCGGAGTGTCATAATACCACAAGTTATCTTTGGCCAATGAGGGGCTGCCGTATTTATTAAACGCCTCCGCTTGGCTTAATCCGAGGACAACTTTTCCATCCGCAGTTAACTTTTCCTTATACCCCTGCTGAGCATAACCAAACACGGAACAAAAAAAGAGCCCCAGGAATAATACTAAACAAAATGTTTTTCTTCTCATCAATTCGCTATTCCTTTAATTCGTCTTTGATCCGGACAACCTCTGAATTAAGGATTGCCCCGACTACAACAACCTTACAACTATCACTTACTGCACCTCTATAGCGGGAGATTATCCGAGCTTCACCCACAGCGATACTTTTAACTAAACCACTTTGATCAACAAAGGCCACCGTCGGATTCGTTGAAACCCACTCTAATTCAGGGCCCATTTCTCTAATAAAATTATTATACACTGATACGCTTTTCAAACGGATATCAGAATTAAGCGGCAAAACAACATACTCAGGCAATAGGTATAATTTTAATTGCTGCTCCTTATTCGTATTTTCTGATGCTTTGGATAATTCTATAGGCTTAGCTTCTTTCTCAAGCTGTTTAAGCTGCAATGATTCATCCAAACTGTTTGCATTTTCTAATAAATCCTGCTTGGTTTTACTCTCTCTCATTTTATCTAAATTCTCCTCCAAAGAAGCCGCTTCTTGCGGCAGCGTACTCTTTAAAGTTTCAATTTTTTTTCTTAAGTCATAGCTGTCTTTTTCAAGAATAAGCATTTTCTTAACATCAGCTGCTTGTTGGACAAGCTCTTTTATCTTATTCAAATCTTTAGGACTATCCTTTTTACTTATAGTATTCATCTCCTGATTAATCGCCGAAAGCACATCCTCAACCTGCGAAACTGTCTGGGCGCTGGCCAATTTCTCCATGAGCTTTTCAATTAGTTCCCGCTGTTGGTTTTCTAATGATGAGCTT
>Ga0172381_10001560_pt1 | contig 26650 bp, 24 predicted proteins | sample Leawel6488metaG_FD_119754 | JGI IMG/M metagenome (GOLD analysis project Ga0172381, IMG submission 119754) | Leachate microbial communities from a municipal landfill in Southern Ontario, Canada - Leachate well 64-88 metaG | ecosystem: Engineered > Solid waste > Landfill > Unclassified | place... | reverse complement strand
CGGGTGGGGACGCAATGGACGAGCGGCGGCCAGATAGTTTCCGGTTACGCCCAGCGCTATACTTATTCGGATCAAAACCAGGTTTATAATCCGCCGCCGTTCGTCGCGCACATGAGTTCGGATTATAAAATTGTCAGCTGGCAGGAAATAAACTAAACTAAAAGTGTAAAGCGAAAAGCGCAAAGTAAAATTGGCATTTTTAAATTTGTTTTTTGTTTTGCGGTTTGCGCTTTAAACTTTGCACTTGATTATGGTTGAATTTTTGAGTTTATCAAAGGATGCTTTTGGTTTGGAAATTACTGACACGACGGTCCGGGTGATGAAATTCGCGCTTCGGGGCGGGAAGGCGGTTGCTGTTTCCGCTGGTTTGGCATCAATTGCGCCGGGTATTATGAAGGACGGCGATATTAAAGACGAGAATGGTTTGGTTGGCGCGATAAAAGAAGCGGTTGGCGGATTGTCGGGGGAAAGGATCAAGACAAAACGGGTTGTTGTGTCATTGCCGGAAAACAAGTCTTTTTTGCAGGTGATAAAGATGCCCAAGCTGCGGGATGAAGATCTGCGCGCCGCGGTTGTGTTCGAGGCGGAAAATTATATTCCGCTGCCTTTGGAAAAAGTTTATCTTGATTACGAAATAGTTCCGGCGGCTTCTTCCCAGGTTGATGATGGCGGCTGCGAAGTGCTGATCGCGGCGTTTCCGCGCGAAGCGGTCGACGCGCGCGTGCAGGCAGTCGTGAAAGCCGGTTTGGTGCCGGTGGCGATGGAGCTTGAATCGCAGGCCGCGGCGCGGGTGATTTTTGCCGGGAAAATTTCCCAGCCGCCGACGGTGATTTTCCAGATCGGCGACGACAGGACCAATCTGATTGTTTATTCGGAGAATTCGATCCGGCTGACTTTTTCGATTCCAATATCGAATTCATATTTTTTGGAAACGATCGCCCAAAGCGCCCAAGTCGATATGAAAGAGGCGGATGTTTTGAAAACGAAGCGCGGTATTGAAGAATTTGCTCGGATGTCGGACGGTAACCAAACTGATGATCTTTCGGATTCGCCGCAGTTTGGCGCCGAACAGAGGAAGATTTTTGAAGCTTTGGTGCCGGGTTTGGTTGATTTGGTGCAGCAGGCAAAAAAATGCTTACAGTATTATCAGACCCATGAAACCGGTCGCGGTATGAGTCAAGCGCCGATCGAGAGAATCTTAATTTGCGGCAGCGGTTCTGATTTGTTGGGTTTGGATGAGTTTATTGCGTTGAAACTCAATACGCGCGTGGAGCGCGTTTCGCCTCAAGTTTGCATGAAAGCAGTTGAAGGAATTGCGTCGCGCCAAAGTTTGTGCGGCTTTGCGGTTGCGGGCGGGTTGGCGATGCGCGCTCTATATGGAGATAAACTTCCCAGTTTAAACAGTCCGGCGGCGGTAATTCGCGGTAGCGCGAGAGAAAGGATAAATAATGCGGTTGGCACGGCTTCTCCAAAAAGAAATATGTCCAAGCCGCGGCGAATAAAAATCGGATCATGATAAATTTATTGCCTCAGCAATGGCAGGATAAGTTGAAGGCGGAAGAAGTATTTAAAGAGGTCGCGATACTGGGTATTGTTGCCGTGGCATCGTCTTTGGTGTTCGCGTTGTCATTGTGGCTGGTTTTGATTTTTTATTCCAATAATCTCAAATATGTCAAAATATCCATGGCCGGGAAAGAACAGGAGATGGCGATTTTCAATATCGAATCCACAGAAAAAGAGATCGTTTCCGGCCGCGATTTGGTTTTAAAATTGGATGCGTTTTATAAAAAACAGGTTAAGGCCACGGATATTTTTTTGAAAGCCGCCGGAGCTCTTCCTCAAGGAGTGACGTTGTCAGGGTTTGGGTATTCGATGGGAAATGTTAATCTTGCCGGTTTTGCCCCTAATCGGGATTTGCTGGTCGCTTTCAAAGTTAATTTGGAAAAACAGCCGGGTTTCAAAAAAGTGGTTTTTCCTTCGGAGAATTGGCTAACCTCTCAGGATATAAATTTTACCGCGACATTCAAATATGAGCCTTAACAAAAAATCATTTTTTGCGGCAATTGTTTTTGCGGCGCTGTTTCTGGGGGTTATGTTTTTTGTTTGCGCGCCGGTGATCTCAAACATTAAAAATGTCGGGATCGAAATCTTGCGCCAGCGGCAAAAAATTGTCGATTATGACCGCCGCATATCCAAAACTCGGGAATTCGGCGCGTTTGCGCGCCGGGAAAAAAGCGCTTTGGGAAAGCTTGGCGGAGTTTTTGTCGATAGCCAGATGCCGTTGGATTTTATCAACTCACTGGAGGCGGCCGCGCGCGATACCGAAGTGGAAATCAAGCTGTCATCATCTTTATCCCAATCCGGCCTGGCAAGCGCCGCCGGCTGGCCATCAATCAGCATCGAGGGGGAGATAACCGGCCAGATTCCCGGGATTTTACGGTTTGTTAAAAAAATCGAAAACAGCCCCTATTTGGTGGAAATAAAAAGTTTTGACATTGAGGCAATTGAAAGCGCGGCAAAATCCGCCAATGAAGATCAATTGGCAGATTGGTCCGATAGCGGGAAGGCGCACATTTTAATGGAAGCATATGCGAAATCACAATAAAAAATTCAACCTTCTAAAAACCGCCGCATTTTCCTTGGAAAAAATGGCGCACTGGCCGTTGTTGGTATTTTTGCTGTTTTCGGCGATCGGGATTGGAGTCGCAGCTTGGATATTTTTTGCTTTTCAAAATTCCGATGATTCCGCGATTCAAGGGATGTCGTCCGCCAAGACAGCGATGTTTAATAAATCCGACGAAAAAAAATATAACGAGGTATTTTCAATAATGAAGCAGCGCGAGATCGATTTCGGCCAGGCGGCGAGCGCCACTTACCCCAATGTTTTTGAGCCGGCGCAAAAAAAACCAGCGCAATGATTTTTTGATAAAATTATACCAATGGGTTGACCAAGCAGTGAATTTTGGAGCATCCCGCTAAAAGCGGGATGGCTCGCGCAAGGCGCGCTCCAAAATCTACTGCTTGGTTGACCGAACCGCAAAATTAGGCAATAATCTCTTTGGCGGTAAGGTTTTTTTTGATTTCAATGCACAAAAGATTTTTTAAAATCAAACCTACATATTACTATAAAATATAGTATATGGTTGGGTTTGTTTTTGATTTTTTGTTTATGAAATTAAATGAAAAATTGATTGCGGTAAATCTTAGGAAAGCGGGAAAAAGTTATAATGAAATCAAACGCAAAGTTAAGGTTTCAAAAAGTACACTGACTTTGTGGTTGAGGGATATTGAGTTAACTGCGGATCAAAAAAACAAGCTTTTTGTTGAAACCCGCCAAATTAATGCTTATAGGTTGGCCCGTATCAATCACCAAAAGAAACTGAAGCTGACTGAAGGAATTCTAAAAATTGCGAAGGATGAAGCCCCGCGACTGATCAATGACCGTTTATTTTTGTCCGGTTTGATGCTATATTGGGCCGAGGGCGATAAATCTGAATCCAGGGAGGCAGTTAAATTTACAAATTCCGATCCGGTTATGATTGCGTTGGCGATGAAATGGTTTAGGAATATTTGCATGGTTCCCGAAAGCAAATTTAGGATTGCGTTGCATATCCACTCTCTTTTTTGCAGAAGCGATATGGAAATTTATTGGTCGGGTATCACCAAAATTCCTTTGAGCCGGTTCCATAAAACACAAATCAAGCCGACATCATTGAAGCACAGGAAAAATCCGCTTTATAATGGTACGTGCGCGATCGTGATAAATGACAAAAATTTGTTTAGAAGAATAAAGGGGTGGAGATTGTTTTGCGTAGAAAATATTTGATGTCCCCGTAGCTCAACCGGACAGAGCGAAGGTTTTCTAAACCTTAGGTTGCGTGTTCGACTCACGCCGGGGACACATTTCAGTTGATATAATTGACAAAATGGGGTAACATCGTTTTGTTAAGCTATGGTGGCCATAGTGTAATGGTTCGCACGAGAATCTGTGGAATTCTCAGAACGGGTTCGAATCCCGTTGGTCACCCTGCTAGAATTTGAAGCTAAAATTTGGTTACCCTCTGTGGGAAATCCGAACCGTTTAACATTTGTTAGGTGGTTTTTGGTTTGACTTTTTTGAAAATTACTTTTACTATACCGCGTATTGAACATTGGAGAGATAAGATGTCGAATGAAAGTATGATATCGATCGATAGAACAGTATTTTGTTCTCGAGAGGGGGATGAGACTACTTTAAGAGAAGCTTTACCTACTTGTGCCATTTGCACGGATTCGTGCGACATAAAGAAGGAAAGGTTTGTATGTCCCGTTCTTGGGAACGTAGTAGTAGTTGATTACTGCGCAGGTTGCTTAGGACGTACAGGTTGCTCTGTGTTGAGCGGAAATTAACTACTACTTTTTCTTTTTTGTTAACACGCCAATTTCTCGAAACAGGTGCGAACATCGATTGCCAGACGACCCAGTTTCAAAAGTCGCTTAATAGGCGGCTTTTTGGTATAATTATTTAATAAATTATGTTTAATAAAAAAGGAGAAATTAAGCGGTTTTTTACTGTCGTTTTTATACTGATAGCCATGGCCGTTGTTGGCGGATTGTTACTTGTGCTGAATATTGGCTTAAAAATCGGGTTTCAAAATATTATTTCGTGTCAATTCCATTCGGAATGCGATTTTGATTTTATTGAGGCGAATAATATAAAAGATGATAAAATTTGTTTGCATAATTTTAGTAACGATAGCCAGCGCAAAGCAATATGTTATCTGATGGTTGCCAAGAATAGCGGCGATGAAAGATTTTGCGATAGGATCGTTGATTTTAGCGCAAGAGAGGCAGAGTTTTGTCGTTTAGGGGTAGAGGGAATCAATAAAGAGTTTATTTTGGAGAAAAAATGGGATACTTGGGGATATGGCGATAACTTTTTTTATGCGGATAATGATACCTATATGAAAGTAGTGGATAGGGATCGTTACAAAATTACAGCGGGGAAAATTTTAGTATTGGAGCTTCCGGTTAAAATTATTTTGTTGGGATTAGACAACAAAACTGATTTTTCGGGTGGTATTACTTGGAATCCCAAATATATTACAAGATTTGCTGGAGCAAAGGTGAAAATTGTTGATGGCAAATATGCTGGCAAGGAAGGCTGGCTGGATTTTGTGGCAATCAGTGCAAATCAACCCTTGAGTCCGGTTAATGAAAAGGTTGGTGATAAATGTGGTAACTATATCTGCGACGATGGAGAAACGGCCATAACCTGTCCCGATGATTGCGATCCGGCTGTCTGCTTAAGTGGAAGCATGACATTTATTCCGCATGGTATAAAGAAATGCTGTCCGGGTTTGGAAGCGCAAAAGTCAATGAATGCTTGTATACCTGGAGAGAACGGGTGTTCTTATGGAGAGGGTTATGTTTGTGAACCGCAACAGTGACTGTGGTTACGGGCGAGGAGTCTGAATATTGCTAGTAAAGAGTTAAATTAATTTAATCCGGAACAGGTTCGAACATCGATTGCCAGACGATCCCTTCTACGCTGCCTTCTTCGCTAAAGCTACGGAAGACCAAAGAAAGCTTCGAAGGGCAAGCCTGCCAAAGTTTGAAGCTAAATTTAACTACCCTTTGCGGTAAATCCGGACCGCTTAACGTTTGTTGGGTGATTTTGGGTTAGCGCGAGGGAATTGTTGCAGGAATCGTATCAAAATGATACGATTAAAATACCAAAATGATACGATTATGCAACAATTATCACCAAAACAACAAAAAATTCTGGCAATCCTCATAAAAAACGGCAAAATGCCGTCGTCCGCAATTTATAAGGAATTATCAAAAACGGGCGAAAAGGTTTCATTGGTGACAGTCAAAAGGATGCTTTCGGAAATGGTGGATCAAAAAGCTATCGAAGTTTTTGGTTTGGGGCGGACGACAAGCTATGCGATTGCGGTTATCGGAAGAGTATTTTTTGATATTAACGCAAAGGATTATTGTCTGGTCGAGCCGGATCGGCGCTATGGGCTTTCTCGATATAATTTTGATTTGTTCAAAAATTTGCCGCAAACTTTTTTTAACGACGACGAACTGGCACAATTCAACGCCGCGACGGAAACCTATAAACAGAGGTCGAAAAATATTTCCGCGGTTGTAAAAAGAAAGGAATGGGAGAGGCTGGTTATCGAACTTTCGTGGAAGTCGTCGAAGATCGAAGGCAACACTTATACCTTGTTGGAAACAGAGAAATTAATTTTGGAAAATAAGAAAGCGGCTGGACGCAGCAAGGATGAAACGCAAATGATTTTGAATCACAAGGACGCGCTTAATTTTGTTCGTGAAAATGCTAAAGAATTCGCAGTGATCAACCGTACCAATTTGGAAAAACTCCATTCGATCTTAGTAAAGGACTTGGGAGTCGGTTTTGGTTTGCGCAAGGTCCCGGTAGGAATCACGGGCGTTAAATATCAACCCTTGGACAATATTTACCAGATCGGGGAAGCGGTGACAGCTTTATCTGTTGCGATTGACAAAATGCAAACTGCCTATGCCAAATCATTGCTTGCGGTTTTGGGGATAAGCTATATCCAACCGTTTGAAGATGGCAATAAGCGCACCAGCCGCTTGATGGCTAACGCACTTTTGTTGGCGCATGGTTTGGCGCCTCTTTCGTACCGCAGCGTTGACGAAACCGAATACCGCCAGGCGATGATAGTTTTCTATGAACTTAATTCGGTTATTCCTTTCAAAAAAATATTTCTCGGACAATACGAATTTGCCGCCAATAATTATGCCTTGGGGCTATGAAAACATGGTGGAAGGCACAGAGGCAAGACCCCTGCGCCAGACTTGTGTTATTTGCACGGATTTGTGCGATGTTGGGCGGAAATTAACTACTGTTTTTTCTTATTAATACGCCAATTTCTCGAAACAGGTGCGAACATCATGCCGCTTAACATTTGCTGAGCGGTTTTTGATTTCGCGTATGTAGTGCATTGAAGCGTTGCAAATGTCTTGACAGATTTTTTTGCATTGATATGATTATATCATATTACAATATCATATTAATTAAAAAAATTATGGCTACTTTATCCGTGCCTTTAACTAAGGAATTGGAAGAGTTTATTGAATCCCAGGTTCGGCTTGGGAAAATGGAAAATAAAGCCGCGGTGGTGCGCCGGGCGTTGCGTTTGCTTGCCGAAGAAGAAGCGATCGCGGCTGTGCTGAAGGCCGACCAAGAGCCGACCGTTCGCGGTGATTTGGACAAATTGGCAAAAAAACTTGGATAAAATCTATGGAGATTGAATACAAGCCGACTTTTATTAAACAATATGCTTGTTTGGAAAGTTCCTTGAAAGAGGAAATAAAAGAAAAAATAGAGTTGTTCAGGGATGAGAAAAACCATAAGCAATTGAAAGTTCACAAATTGAAAGGGAAGCTTTCAAAGTATTACAGCTTTTCGGTGAATTATAAATACCGGATTGTTTTTGTTTATCAATCAAAATTGCGCGCGACGCTTCTTGCTATCGGTGATCACGATGTTTACACATAAGAAAAAACTAAACGTAAAGACGGGCAGCCAGTGCAATTGCGCGGTTATTTTTTCATTTATCCAATCAAATAGTTGCGAACATCGATTGTTAGATGACCCCTGTTTTAAAAATCAAGCAGTTGCAAAATTGGAGATTTGTTGTATAAAACTGGATATGGGGATTATTTGGAACCAACCGGAAACTAAGCTTTGTGTCTGACAACAGGCAGCTTTTTACATGCCGCTTGAGCGGCTAAGTTTGCGTAAAAAGGCCTGTTTTTTTGTTACACGCGCGATGTTCATTTTGATGCCATAAATCAACATCATGCCCGCAAAAAACTGAACACAATGGAAAATCATGAACCTAAAATCAACATATCAAAAAATAATAATAAAACGCTAGGCGTATTATATGAAGATAACCATATAATCGCGGTTAAGAAACCGGCCGGGGTCGCGACGCAAGATGACGGGAACGGAGAAGTAAATTTGGCGGAAATGGTAAAGAATTATCTAAGGATAAAATACAATAAGCCCGGGAACGTTTTTTTGGGACTGGTGCACCGGCTGGACAAACCGGTGCAAGGGATTGTCCTTTTCGGAAAAACATCGAAAGGGACGATAAGGCTATCCGATCAATTCAAGGACCGTTTGGTGCAAAAAACCTATCACGCGGTTATCTTGGGCCGGCCGCAAGAATCCCAAGGCCTGATAAAAGAAAAAATAAATAAAGTTTCTTTTTTCGCCAAAAGCTTTGTCGGGAAATCCGATCTCGAATTATTGCAAGAAATCAAACATGCGACCAAAACAAGGACCGCGGAGCTGTTTTGGACGGTCATTAAATCCAACGGCATGTATTCGCTTTTGAAAATTTCCCCGAAAACAGGGCGGTTCCACCAGATCCGGGTGCAGATGGCAAACATGGGCCATCCGGTCGTCGGCGACAGGAAGTACGCGAAAGAATCCCAAACGCGGCGAATGGATTGGAACGATAACAAAGAAATCGCCCTGGCCGCGACCGGAATCAAGTTCAAAACCGCGGTCGCGGATGAATGGGTCGAGCTGAATATTCCCTTGCCGGAGAAATGGCGCAAATATATTGGAGATTGCGACAAGATGCGGGATTGCCGGAGCCAGGCTTGGGATACGGAAAAATAGGAATGGAAACGAGGAAGCAAAATTTTTACTGCGCAGCTTTTCGCTGGGTTGATTTTGGTTTGTACTAATTATGTTAAAATAAAGTAATTAATAAAATTTATGGAAAAAAATATACATGGTTTTGCGGCTTTGCCGGTGATTTTGATTGCAGCGGTTATGGCGTTGATTGCCGGAGGCGCGTATTTTTTTGCCAATAAGACAATAAAACCGAAACCTGCTCCTGTCGCCGACCAAAAAACGACCTCGGATCAGCCATCCCAAGAGAAAGCGCAAAATGCTGCAATAGGTGCGGAAACAAAATCACCTGCCCAAATTTTAACCGCCAAGGCCAAGTATAATTGCGACAATGGCAAGATTGTTTATGCTTGGTTTTATAGGGGCGAGCAAATTCCGGCGGAACCGGGGCAGCCGCCGGTTCCCAATGGCAGCGCGAAAATAAATTTGGAGGGCCGAAATTTTGATTTACCGCAGACAATTTCTGCGGATGGTGGACGGTACGCCAATAGCGACGAATCGTTTGTTTTTTGGAGCAAAGGAGATGGCGCGTTGGTGTTGGAAAACGGCTCCGGAAAAAACTATACCGGGTGCGTGATTGATGCGACTGATCCGAAAAGCTCCAAAACGCAAGAAGCTGCGGTTTCCGGTGGGATTATCCCAGGCATTGAATTTAAAGGCGATTTTGATAAAAACGGCGGATATTCTTATCGGATAGACAAGAATGCTGAAATATCTTTTGTGCCGCGCAAAAATTTGGAAAGCAGATGGGCGGGAGACGCGATTTTAAAAAAGAATTCCGAAAATTATGTTTTACTGGAAAATGTACCGATCAGCGGACCCGGCGATGGGATGGTTGTTGTTTGGACCACCAATGACCCGAATATTTTGCTTTTGCGGCACAGTGACGGCGATTTGGGCTGGTGGGCGGCCCAGGATTATTATCTTGATTTGGCGAAAAGGAAAATTGTTTTTAGCCTAAATTACGGTTCGGACTCATATTTAACCGCCAAAAAGGACGAATTGGCGGCAGTGGAATTGGATTTGAAAGTTTTGGATAATTGCGGGAAGAACGGCGAAAGAGCGGGAAAAAAAGCGCAAATCGCCGATCTGACTTTTAACGGCAAAGCCGCTAATATTTTAAACAAGCCGATAGAAGTGGATTGCCTTGATACGGATATGTTCGGCCCACACTATAGCCCTGAATTTGATCTTGTGCATAGGAAAATTGAAAACGATTTTTCAAAATTCCGCTTTGCCTTAGTGGGGCAAACTTGGAAAGATGGGGCGGCAACGGAAATTTGGAGCCGCGAGTTCTATGTCCCGTTCAATGATCCGAAAAATATAAAAATTTACCAAGAAAGTTTGTAGGTAACCTAAAAAAGGTTCACCAAGCCGGTCAAGAAAAAAATTAATTAAAACAAACGGATTTTGGTAGAACTAAAGATATGAAAAAAGTCGGGGTTTCGCAAAAAGCGATTATTTTTAATAGGGAGGGCAAGTTTTTGGCTATACGGAGAACAAAAACCGCGCCATCCAACCCGGGCATGTGGGATTTCCCGGGCGGGGATTTGGAGTTTGGGGAAGATGCGATGGACGGGATTATCAGGGAAATTAGGGAGGAATCGGGGCTAGAGGTTAAAGAGACAAAGCCTTTTGATATTGAATCACACATAAATAAAGAAGGTGATTTCTGGGTTACTATAGCTTATAGCGCTCAAGCCGTTCATGGCGAAGTATTTCTTAGTAATGAGCATGACGAATATAAATGGCTTGATAGCGGAGAGTTTCTTAAACTGGAATCTGCGGCCAAGATAAAGCGCTTCGTTAATAATTTGAATACACGTTAATATCATGGAATACAAAAAAGCAATCGCGGTTTTGATGGAATTGATGGACAGGCATCCGCTTAATGCTGGGGAGAAGGAAGCGGTGGCTGCAGCCATCGGCGTTCTTGATTCGGCGGTTTTGGCGGAGAACCGGATGAAGGGGATAATTAAAGCGAAAAAGGCTAAACGGGAGGCGGATATGAAATGGTGAAAAAGTTATTTTCCTGTATAATGGAAATATTAATGTTAACTAAAAAATATGGATAAAAAAATATTCGCGGCGGTTTCATTGTCGATTTTTTCGTTTGTTATTATGCCGGGCGCGGCCGATGCGGCGTGCAATTTGGTGAGCGGCAAAACTTATTATTCCGACGGAGTCAGTAATTTTTCCGATGCGGCGTGCCGTCAGGAGATAACCGCTTCGGGTTCGGATTCGGAAGTGGTAGCGGCAACCGCAACTGGATATATAAACACGGGTAGCGGCAATTGCCGCTATAGTCTGGCCAAACAACAATATTCCGACGGGATTTCTTTTTTTACGGATAATAAGTGCGCTGTGGAGGCGTTGAATGACGATGCGGTGCCCGCGCCTGCGGCTACGCAAACGCAAAAAACGGCCGGGGCACTGGTTGTGGTTGCCGGAGCGTCAACGCAAGATAATCAAAGGATTGCCGCGCTGGAAAAGAAAGTTGATGCCATGATGGCGATCATTGCGCAGATTTTGTCATTGCTGGCTAAAAAATAGCGGTTAACGACTAAGCCGCCTAAAAAGCAAAAATTATGAAGAAAAAAATTATTTTGGCGGTTTTGCTGTTTTTGGTCTTACTGGCCGCGGGGTTTGCCGTGTTCCAGTTTGTGGGCGGGAAAAAGGGGAAATCGGTGCCTGTTGAACCCGCGCCGGATGAACAAACCGGGGTGAAGCAATCCCGTGCTGATATGTTTTCCGATGGCCAGATTTATAAAGTGTTTGCCGCTGATGGCTTTGGCGTAAAGTATCCGTTTTGGCCGAATGTTGATTTGACGAATGTTCCTGATGCCGGGAAAATAAAAATCGCGGTTGCCGACCAGGGCTGCGTTTTTATGGTGAAAATCGCCGATATTCCCGAAGGGATGACGTTCAAAAAAAACACGGAAAAATTATTGGATGACCAGGCGGCGAAAATTTCAAAAACTTTGATAAGGGAAATCGGCGAAGACCAGGCTCATTTTGAAGGCGAAGTGGTCGCGGGGAATGTGACGATGAAAAATGTTTCCTATACGTATCTTACGGCCAAAAACCAGTCGGCGGGGGTGGCATTCGCGGCAAATGCCGACAATTTCGACAAAGTTTGCCGGCCGATAATCGATGAAGTTGTCGCGAGCGTCAGCATTGAATAGATTTAAAGAAGGCTATTTTTTTGTAATTCCAATAGCGATAACCACATTATTTTGCTATAATAAATTAATGGTGGCAAGAAGCTAAATTAAAATGGATAACCAAAAAAAAATATTAATCGTTGACGATGAGGCGGTTTTGCTTGAGCTTTTAAGTTCCAAGGTCAGCCAAGGCGGGTTTTTGGTGGTTGAGGCGCGCGACGGCGACGAGGGGTTGCAAAAAGCGTTGAGCGAACATCCCGATTTGATTTTGTTGGATATTATAATGCCGAAAATGGACGGGATCACGATGCTGAAAAAATTGCGTCTTGATCCGTGGGGCAAAAACGTGCCGGTGATCATCCTTTCCAATTTGAACACCGCCGAGTCGGTGGAAAAATCGCTGGCCAATGGCGCCTATGATTATCTGATCAAGATCGATTACACTCTCGATGATCTGGTGCGCATCGTCAAAAACCGGCTGGAAAAACAGGAAAGTCAAAAATAACCATGGATGATGAAATTTTTAAAAAATTTGAAGCGCAAGAGGCAAAGCTTGACAATATTTACCGTTCAGTCGAAAAAACCAGGAAATATTTTTTATGGACACTGGCCGCGACAGTGGTCGCGTTCATTTTGCCGCTCATCGGATTGATGATCGCCATTCCGCAATTTTTGAGTTTGTATGGCAACGCCGCAGATTTGGGTTTATAGGGTCTGTTGCCGAATTAGCTTCAACTGCAATTTCCATATTTCGGCTGCGAAAAATTCATCAGTCGCTCGCCTCGCCGAAGCCTACGGCGTAGCGCGGGTCGGCAGACTTAGCTTAAGTATGCCTTCTCCCTTTTCATTTTTCTCGCTCGAAATCTGAAAATTTTGTTCTGAAGCTAATTCGGCAACAGACCCTCGTAGTTTTGCATCCCTCATTGACTTTTGTCCCTTTTTGCGGTTAAATGGATGCGTGTTCGGTTTGATAAAATAAAAAACCTTTAGGCGGGCTTTGCCACGCCGAAGGGACGCTACTGCGGAAAAATTTATAAATATAACAATTTCGGCGGGCTTTGCCACGCCGAAGCCGCGCTGTGGATTTAGCGAAGCCCGCCTTCGCTAAAGCTACGGCGTGGCGAAGGCGGGCGTCGTATAATGGCTATTATGTAACCTTGCCAAGGTTAAGAAGAGGGTCCGACTCCCTTCGCCCGCTCATCAGTAGACTACTGGAGTAAATTCTGTCAATTTCTCCTTTATTTTGAGGCATTTTAGCAGGTTCTAACCTGCCATTAATGGCTCTTATCTCCAAAGCCGCTTCTTGAAGGACAAGTAGCGGTTTTTCCGTTTTAATATAGAGAATTTTGTCTTTTAATAGGTGATTCGAACCAAGAGCGACCAATAGTTCCTTAAATATATTGACATTGTGGCTAGTATGTGTAAAATATGTGTAGTATGAGTGTAATTACACATATTATAAAATATGGATACTTTAAAACTGGAAAAACCTGATTTAAATAAACTGGATGGAAAAAAAATAATGAATCTTTTTTTCAAGGCAGATGGACAATCGTTGCGTGATTTTATCGATGGCGTAAATGAACCACAATATTTATATTGGGACAGAATGAAATATAAACAACCAGCCCCGCAAGAATTAAGTCACGAGGAGCTTTGGTTTGCGACAAAATTCATCAGACACTTAATGTCCGTAGAAACAGTCGTTAAAAACGAATCTGGTAAGTATTTTACGTGGGTTAAATCGAAAAATTTGGAAAAATTTTACCACGAAATTGATATGAGTACAGGTGGGGAATTATTTATTTTAAAGACTGATTACGATAAGTTGACCAAGCAAAAATTGATTTCCCGCGGCGTGATGGAAGAAGCAATTGCTTCTTCACAATTGGAGGGCGCGAGCACAAGCAGGGCGCTGGCGAAGAAATTTTTACGGGAAGGAAGAAAGCCGCAAAATGCATCTGAACAAATGATATTAAATACTTATGTTGCAAACAAGGCCTTGGAGGAAGGATATAAAGATCGCCGGATGGATTTTGATTTGCTTTGCGAATTGCACGGAATGATTACGAAAAATACTTTAACTCCGGAGGGCGATATTCCAAGAATTAGAGAAAAGGGAGAAGATATTTTTGTGACCGATGTTAATGAAGGTAAAATCTATCACAGGGCTCCTAAAATGTCTTTTGTGAAAGATGAACTTGAAAGATTTGTTTCTTTCGCAAACGATGAGCTTGCTCACGATTTTATCCATCCTGTTGTTAGGGCGATTATGTTGCATTTTTGGATAGGGTATTTGCATCCGTTTACGGATGGAAACGGAAGATTGGCAAGATTGCTTTTTTATTGGTATCTGCTTAAGAATGGGTACTGGGCGTTTTCTTATTTGCCCATATCCAAGATGATCAAAAAAGCTCCTGCGCAATACTCAATGGCATACGTTTATTCAGAGCAGGACGATTGCGATATGACCTATTTTATTGATTTTAATATTGGGAAAATTAAAGCATCAGTTAATGATTTCAAGGAATATACCGAACGACTTGCGATATTGAACAAAAAGATGAGTAAAGCGGCGGAAATGAAATATGATTTAAACGAAAGGCAAATCCAACTGCTTCAATATTTGCAAGGCGATTCCGATGAAAAAACATCTCTTAAGATGCATATGAATGTATATCAAGTATCCAGGAAAACGGCGATAGGCGATTTAAAAAAACTAGTGATGTTGGGTTTTTTGGAAAGTAATAAGATTGGAAGGAACATTTATTATTATGTCACAAAAAAAGTTAAAGAATTATTTAATTGAGATTTGAATGAATTATTTGGAAATGTGTAATATCTGTGTAATATATGTGTGATTACATAGATATATCATTTGAAAGAACGTCTCTTGGTATATTTTCATACATTTGGGTTGCAGTGTGATCAGGGGAACCATAGCATGTAACGTTTTCATTTTGACAGTTCGATCTCAATCATTGATTTTCCGTTGGGGAATTTAGCGCCACTGTCAAAAACCCCTCTTTTTCCGGTTTTCACAAATCCGTGTTTTTCATAAAAATTTATCGCAGTCAGATTATATTCCACGACATTTACATATGTTTTTTTGTCGCCGCTCAGCCATTCCAATCCATAAGTTATCAATTTGCCGCCAATTCCTTTGCCCCGGTATTGAGGGAGGATATACATTGCTAAAATTTTGTTTTTCTTTTTCGTATTTTCTATGGCGCAAAAACCAATTATTTTTCCGTTTTCATCCGCGACCCAAGTTTTTTTTGTTTTATTTCCATGATTATTTTTCTTTTCCCCGGACTTTCGTTTTTCCCTGGCAGCGGTATTGTTTTTTAACTTGTTTTCAATGTCCGCAACGGTTATTCCCGCCTTTTTGTTTGGATAAGTATCGATCCAAGCAATTTTTCGGACTTCTTCGATTTCATTGGCGTCGCCAGCGATAGATTCTCTAATTATTACCTCCATACATATTTATTTAATCTGGCAAAATACCCCGCTTTGGCGGGGATGAATGTCAGCGGGGCGAGTGTCGGCATTAAGCAAAGCGGGAATCTGCTTTTTGGGCGGTTTATTATATGCGGTAAATTCAATATAGCATCCAAAAACTAATTGCTCAAAGAGAACGGTTAAAATTAAAATGTTTCAATTCCGATTCCAATAGCAACGTTGAATGATATGCAAAATGATTGACAATGCTTTGCGGGTTTGCGAAAATGAATAAAAGGGATATTCTGCGCGGTCGCGTTTAATTATTTTTCGCGGATATTCTCAAAATTTTATGAACCAAGAACTCATTGATTATATCAATCAGCAAACGAAGATCAGCGTTTCGAAAAACAAGATCACGAGCGTTCTTTTGGAACAAGGATGGCGTCAGGCCGAGATCGATGAGGCGTTCGCGGCCGCCGACGGTGCGATCGGGGTCGCCAAGACGGGCGGCATCGGGGAAGGCGGTATTGCGGATTTTGGATCAGAGAAGAGCGGGGCTAGGTTTGGTGCCAACCGGAAAGTAATTTTATTTGCGGCGATTAGTTTGGTCGTGTTGGCGGCGGCGATTGCTCTTGTTTTGTTGGGCGGCAAGAAAAAAACCGAAACCGCGCTTCCCGCGGATAAAGACAATAACATTGCCAAGACCGCGGATGACAACGCGGCCAATGAGGCTCAGGAAAAATTGGCCAAGGAAGCGCAAGCGAAAATCGACGCGGCGATGCGCGCGGCGATCGACAAGCTAGAGGCGTCGATCCAGCCGCCTTCGGGGTGGACGGCGCGCCAAGCCGCGGTGCGGTCGCGGCCGATGGCGGTTTTTTTCAAGCCGACGGTCGAAAAAGACAAATCCGGCAAGGAGGTTTTTAATGAGAATATCAGCGTTTTGCGGGACATTTATAAATCGAAAAGCGTTTCCGATGAGCCCAGCTTCTTGGAATATTCTCGGCAATTAATGAAAGCGGCGATGGAAAACTACAAGATCACCTCCGAAAAAGAAGTAAGCTTGGGTGATGGCACGAAAGCGACGCTTTTTTACGCGGATTTCACCCAGGAAGGGTTGGCATTGAAAGATATGCAAATGTATGCTTTTAAAGGAGATGACGTATATATCGTGACGGGGATCGTTTTAGCTTCAAACTGGGAAAAGGAAAAAGATATGATCGGAACATCGATATTATCTTTTAAAATTCCGGCGGTTAATTAAATCCGGTAAACACTGTAAGCCCCTTTCCGGAAAGAAAGGGGCTTTCATTTTTAGGGAAGTTTTTTGATGGTTATGGTTAATAAAAACGACACTTCGGATTTGGCGGAATTTTTTTGGGGACTGGCTGGCGTTGCCGGATCAATTGCGGTATTATTGATCATTTCTTTTGCTTTGATCGATAACAAATTCGGAGAGTCGATACGTTTTTATTCTTCCAAGATCGCGGATTACGCGCAGCAACAATGGCAGGCCGGGGAAAATTTGTCCCAGTGGAAGTGATGCGCCAATCCACAGTTTGTTGTAGTTATCACGAACCAATATGAAAAAAACAATTTACATTATCGGCGTCGGCGGTAGGACAGGGGTGATGTTTGCCCGGGAGTTGCGGGACGTGGCCGAAATCGTTGGCGTGGGAATGGGACGCGAAATCGATGCGATAGGACGCCAAGAAATCGAAGTCAAACGCGGCGCGGGCGGTTCGGAAAAATTCAGCGTCAGCGCGATTTTGCCGGAAAACTTCAATGCCAATTTGAAAAATTATTATCCGGATTTCATTTGGATGGCCGTGCGCAACCCGGTGTCCGAGGCAGTGGAATTCTATTATCGCAATTTTAAAGGGAAAGAGAAGCTTCCGGCGCTGGTTTTTTCCCAGAACGGATTGTCAGTGGTTGGCGACGCCAAAGCCGGTTTGGTGCGGGCGCTGGGACAGGAAGCCGGCAAGGTGCGGATTATCAGGGTCAGCTTGATAAACGGAGTTGATATGGCAACCAATGACGGAATAGCGACTATCGCCTATAAAATTCCCATTAAACTGGGATTTGGTGCCGCGGACGGGCAAAGCGTTGCGGATTTAAAAGAAATATTCAATGCCGGCAAATTTAAATGTCAGGAATTTCAAGGCAAGGATGTTTTAAAAATGGAAAATTCAAAACTGTTTACCAATTTGATCGGCATGGCGGCCGCGGCTGATGGTTTATCGGTGAGCGCGGGATTGCTTGATAAAAAAGTTTTTGCCAAAGAAGCCGCGATGCTCAAGGAATTTATTCTCGCGGCGAGAGCGAGCGGCTCGGGATTTGTTGACAATCTCGCGGGCTATCCGATAAATTTTTTGGCACAATTATTTTTATTGCCCGCGGAGTGGCTGGCGCCTTTCCGGGGAATTTTCGAGCGCATTGTCGCGAAAGGCCGCAACCGGCCCAAGGATTTGTCGGAGATAGACTATTATAACGGCGAAGTAGTAAAATTGGGCAAGCGCTTCGGCGTGGCAACGCCGGTGAATGAGGGGATCGTGGCGAAAGCGAAAAAGCTTAATTCGAAATAGGATAGAGATACAATTGAAATACAATGGAAATACAATGGAAATATTTTGTTTTAAACAATTTGTTTCAATGAGTTTCCATTGCGTTTCAATATATTTCGGTATTTTGGTTTTTCCACAATTGACATTCCATTCCATCTTTGGGAAAATAAAATAATAAATTTGTTTTTATAATTTTTTTAATTGGAATCAATTTCCAAAACATTATGATGGACATCAAAAATTTCGTTTCCCGTTTTTCCGCCCAGCACAAAATAATCGCGCTGGCCGGATTCGTCTGCTTGGCAGTTTTCGCCTCGGCGATTATTTTTAATTTAGCCAGCAGAAATGCCGATAATATAGCGCAAGCAGTATTATTTCCGGCACCTAATGGTTGTGCCAAGGCGGGCGAGACTTGTGTCACTGTGGACGATAAAGCTTGCGAATCGACTTCGTCAAAGATACTTAATTGCGTATCTAATCCGTCAGGAGCGACTCCCCCTCGAAACGAGTGGCAGGATAGCGGCTATTCTAATAGCAAATCTTGTACGGGCACGACGATAGCTCCATGCATGACAGCACCAACGGTTGCTACAACTCCTACTGTTGCTCCTTGCGCCACAATAAGCGCTGCAAACCTAGTTAACAGCTGTTTGGGGTTTAAACATATCGGCGCAAATTTAGGCGTAGGTTGTCCGACCGATGGGAACACCGTTTGTACAAGTGACTTGGCACAGTCGCTCATATGCCAAGGAGGAGTTTATATTGGCAATGGTATTAATAACAATGGTGCTTGCACTAGTAATTCGTGCACTTGTTCGGACGATTGGAAATGCGGTTGTGTTGCTTCTGCGGTACCGAGTTCGGGCGGGGCTTGCGGGGGAAAAACAGCGACCACGCCTTGTGTCTGGGGTTCAGATGTGACATCGCTCACAAATAATTGCGGTTGGGATGGAGCGGATGAATATTCATATTGCACGAAGATGGGCGGGGCTAGCGGAACTAGCGGAAGGTGCGCGTTTGCTGCGAACAAGGAAGAATTTTGCCGGGAGTGTGGAACGGTGAGAGAAGATTTGTGTTCTTGCACTTACAAAGCGGATGTGAATGCAACGGAAATAAAAATTCTCATGGGCGATAGTAATAAGCAATGCGCTGTCGAGACGACGCCGTTTAAGAATTATGAATTGACCTGTGAAACCGGATCTGGTCCGGCAGATAAAAATCCTTGTTTGAACCGGCAAAGCGATTGCCAGCCAGGGATAGGCTGCGCTTCCGTTAATCAGGATTGCGTGACTATGAATGGCAAAATACGGGATTTGATCGCGGCCAATATCGCGGGGAAAATAAATGATAACGGCCAAATTTCTCCAACAGTTACCAACAATGGAGAGATTAACACAATCAATGAGATTGAAAGCGTAATCAACAGTTATGGATTGAATATTTCGGCGATAATTGCCCATGCCAAAAAAGGCGGCGCATACGGCAGTGAAGAAGATATTGCATGCGCGGCGGTGGATGTGTCGAAGGACTGTCGGCTTTATAACGGCGGAGCCGAGCAATACAAATGCGTGGCGGCGGGCAAATGCCGTGTGTGGGATTGGGCTATGGGGGCTGCACTAGTAGATTGCCAAGGCAGGGGTTGCGATTATGTGAATGGTGTAAGGCAGACTAATTGCAAGCAGGAGAGTTTGGTGGTGGATCCAATTGCTGGATCGTGCCAACTTAACGGAATGACTTGCGGAAAAAAAGCTGGTTGGCAAGATCATGTTTTTTATTGTGATGCGTCTGGCAATCCCGATGGCAATCGAGGAGAAATTATGGATTGTGCTCCCGGGACATGCGCTGATGGTAAGTGTATACCCGCTTCCGGCAGTCAGACTTGCGAGAAGTCGTGTACGATTGACAGCGATTGCTCGGTTTGCGGAACTGGCTGGACTTGCAAGGCGAGTAATAATTCCAATAATAATGTGTTTGAGGGGTCTCGTTACGCCAATATCACCAATAATACTAATAGTTACGGAATTTGCGTGCAATCGTCCAATCCGAATCAAGATTCCACGAGCGATGGCAAGGGTTGCACCAAGACCGGTTATGCTTGCCAGGGGAAAAACGGTTTTTACACTGACAAGTGTTATGACAACTCAACGGCATCAAACGCATCCGAATCGTCCAGCAACGCTTATACTTTGACTTATGCCTGCAACAATGGCAATTGCACCGAAGCAAAAACGCCGTGCCAATATGGTTGCAGCAAATCGAGCCAAGGCCATTCGTGTGCGAAAAGCGAGAAGGATTGTATGAATCCGAGCGAGGAAACCCAGGATCCGGAAACAAAGGAGGAGGAAGAAAAAAAGGAAGACGAAGAAAAGAAAAAGGAAGACAATACCGCGCCGGTGGTGACGGTGACGGCGCCGAGCGGCAAAGTAAATTCCAAGACCGCGGATTTGAAGGCGACCACCAACCTTAAAGCAACCTGCACTTACAGCGACAGCGTCGGTTCGGTTTCGGGAATGACGATGAGCAGCAGCGATGGCTACCAGCACACGGCAACGCTCGGTTCTTTGGAAACCAACCTGGCCAGCTGCAAGGCATCGCACAACATTACCGTGACTTGCGTGAACGCGGCCGCTTCATCGAAGACATCGGCCGCGAGCGGCACCGGGCAAACCACTTTTGAAGTTGATCTCTCCGCTAATGCCGAATACGCGCCGGTGGTGACGAGTTCTATGGACGCGGAAGAGTTCGCGATTGCCAATCCGATATTGAAAGTAACTTCGGACCGGCCCGCGGAGTGCGAATACAAAAAAGACGCGGTTTTCGCGATCGGATCAGGCACCAAGTTTGATACGACCGGCAATTACATTCATAACACGCAATTGACCGGTTTGGATGAAAATGACGGCAAGGCGCATGTCTATTACGTGGTTTGCAAAGACAAGAGCACGTGCGCGACTAACGCCGCCGGGGTTAAGATTCAATTCAAGATCAAGCTGACCGGAGTCGCGCCAAAAATCGCCAGCACCACGCCGGCGACCCAGACCGCGGCCAATCCGACTTTGTCGATCACGACCGATATTCCTTCAAAGTGCCAATATAAAAAAGTCAGCAACGATGGCACTGTCGCCAAGTTTGTCTATGACGACGGCACGGGAACCCAATTCACCAATGATCAGGAATACAGCCACACGCTTCCGCTTTCACTGGCCGATTATCCGGACGGGAAATATACTTTCCAGGTGGCTTGCAAGGGAATTTCCACTGGCGAGGCGATAACTTTTGCCGACGCGATTGTTACCACGCTCACCCGCTCGACCGTGGGCCCGACGATTTCCAACACCACGGCGGCCAACCAGACCACCAACACGCCGGTGCTTTCGGTCATTACCGGTACCACGGCGATCTGCCAATATAAAGAAGGCGCCAATTTCGTTTTCGGCGATACCACGGCCGCGCAATTTACCACCGATGGAACGGCCGGGGCAACCGCGCACAGTTCAACGCTTCCGCCGTTGGCCGACGGGCAGCATACTTTCTATGTGGTTTGCAAAGACGTTGCCACCGGCATTGCCAACGCGACGGGAACCCAGATTATTTTCACGGTCGCGGCGACGCCGATGACGTGCGCCAATTTGAATTCCAATGACAAACTGAGCGATAACGAAAGAGAGGCCGAGGAGCAGGACGATTCCGATTCGAAATATCTGTGGCGGTCGGTTGAAAGCGGGACGCGCGACAAATTCGCCAAGGTTGATTGGTACGCGGGGTATCAATTCACGCCCACGGACGACGGCCAGGTGACGCAATTGTGCGGTTATTTTGGCGACGGCAATAACAATAAAATAACCCTCTATAATGGCGCGTATAAAGAAATCGCCAGCGCCCAGGTGGCCGGCGAGGACGGATGGAAGTGCGTGAATATCACCCCGGTGCAGGTGAAAACCGACAAGCGCTATTACGTGATCGCGCGGATGAAAGACAATCCGATCTACTACGAATACAAAGCCGGTTTATTACCGCGTGACGCGGAGACCGCGACCGTGGACGCGGGCATCCGCCAGCTGGCCACGGAAAGTTTCGGCAACAATATCAAGAAATACGATTATATGGTCTTTGGCTTGGTGGACGTGAAAATCAAGCTGGCCGAAGCGAATACCACGGGCCCGGAAGTCAGCTCGCCGGCAATATCGACCAGCGACGGAGTGATTTCAGTGCAGACCAATATTGACGCGACTTGCCGCTTTGACCGCGACGACGTGGCATACAGCAGCATGAGGTACACATTCAGTAAAACTTCGGCCAAGCTCCACGAACAAAAGCTTTGCAATCTGGAAAGCGGTCCGTTCACCTTCTACGTGAGATGCAAAGGCACGACCGGGGAAAACAACGCCTCCACGCCGATCCAATTCGAAGTCATTGACTGACGCTTCCGTCTTGCCGCGGCCTTTAATGGCCGTGGCAAGACAGCGGATTGCAAATAAATTTTTCGTGTTCGATTTATCGCGGTAAAAAATACCATAACAAAAAATATGCAATTTCCACCTGAAAAAAAATCTGTTTTCAAGAATCTGTTTATCTGCCGGAAATCAAAGGTGGATTTTGGCGCGGGCGCGAAGTTGCTGGCAATATTTTTTGCGTTGGCGATTGTTTTTACCGGTTTTTTCTCAACGATGGGGAACGCGGCTTTAAGCCAAAACAGCACAACTCCTGATAGTTTTGGACCGAGCGGCGAAGGCGATGGAGAAATGTCTATTGAGGAAGCGATCGAGATTATGAAAAAGAAATTGGCCGGTGAGTTTGTCAGCAGTGAAGATCTTGCCAATGCCCTGCTGGCATTTACTGCGATGTTGGATCCGGCCGCGAGAGAGGCGGCTAGAAATTCAAGCCCGCAAGCTCTTTTTGAACAGATGGTGAGTTATGTGGAAAAAAAATATGGAAAAATCGAATACAAGGAAAGTAACAAACAGTTGAAAACAGATCAAGAAAATGAGGTAAAAAAAATCTTAACAGAGAAGCAAAAAGTAGATTTAGCGGCAGCAGCCAAAAAGGTGGCGGAGCTAATAACCGGGAAAAAAACCGAGGAAGAGAAAAAGGCGGAGGAAAAAACCACGGAAAAACAAACAAAAGAAGAATCGTCAACAGCGATTAAAGTTATCGATGCTTCTTCCGCGGCGGAAGCGTTGGCACAATGGCATAATCTCGGAATGGGAGATTTAAGCGATCCAAAAAATTTGGCGGCTTATGTTGCCGCGCATGGCGAACAATATCGTATTGGGGCGGGGGCGGGGAAGATTGAATATAAGGGCAAGGATGGAAAGTGGTATATCGATACTGCCGTGGAAAACGAACGCGCCGGTATGCAAGGAACATTGGATGATAGGGATGCCTGCCTTGATCCGCCGAATTCTAAGGGCAGTGGCGGAGGAGGGGGCGGCGGAGGAGGGGGCGGTAATTCAACTAAAAAAGATGAAGAGCCAGAGCCGGTTAAGCCCGTGGTTACCAATACCACCAGCGCGATCCAGTCTTGCGACAATCCGGTTTTGTCGGTGACCACCAATCGCGCGGCGGCCTGCCAATACAACAAGTCCGGCGGGTTCAGCTATGGCAATGGAACGTCATTTAACAGCACGGGCAACTACACGCATAACACCGGTTTGAGTGGGTTGACCAACGGTACAAAAACTTATTACGTGGTTTGCAAAGATGATTTGACCGGCGGCGTCAGCGACGCATTAAAGATTGAATTTAAAGTTGACCTTTCGCTTGATCCGGAGAACGCGCCCGTGGTGACTAATGCTACTTCCGACAAGCAAGCCAATAAAACTCCGGTATTGGCAGTGACCACCGACCGCAAGGCGGAGTGCCGTTACAAAAATGCCAGTTTTACGTTTGCTAGCGGCGCGGTGATCACCACGCCAAATAAATACAGTCACAGCATTTCGATTGCGTCGCTCGACGACGGGGAGCATTCTTTTTACGTGATGTGCAAGGATATCGAGACTGAAGCGATCAGCGAAGAAAAAATTATCACTACTACTCTGGATCGGATCACCGGTAATGAACCGGTAATCACCAACACGACCAGCGCTTACCAGACCGTGGCCAATCCGTGGTTGTCGCTGACTACGACGCGCAGCGCGACCTGCCAGTACAAAGACAGTTCTTTTGCGTTCGGCACGGGCGCTAATTTTACGACAACGGGCAGCACCAGCCACAAAGTTCAGTTGAGCAATATCAGCGACGGCCAGCGCACTTATTACGCGGCGTGCAAGGATACTGCGACCCAGGTTGCCAACGCCACGTCAACGCAAATGATTTTCACGGTTGCGGCAACGGCGCCGAAGGTGGAAACTATTACGCCTGCTCGGCAGACAAATAATAATCCGATAGTAGCGGTGACCACTGATCGTCCGGCGGCGTGCCAATACAAGGACAGCAGCTTCACCTACGGTGTTGGGACGGCGCTTGCCACCAGTGATAATTATAGCCATAGTGCGTCGATTTCCGCGCTTGCGGACGGCTCGTATAATTTTTACGTGATTTGTCGTGATGCATCGAATGGAGTTTTAAGCGCGGCCAAGCAGATCGCTACTGTACTGGATCGTTCAAGCGCGGCCGATGCGCCAGTGCTCACCAACACAACTAACGGTTACCAAACAACCAACAGCCCGGCACTAACGTTGACAACCAATCCTGAAGCCATTTGCCAATATAAAACGAGCAGTTTTTCGTATAGTAACGGAATCCAGTTCACTACTGACGGCGGTACGAGCCACAGCGTCCAGTTGAGTAACCTTAGCGATGGCCAGCACACTTATTATGTTATTTGTAAAGGCAACGTGAGTGGAATTGCCAGTAACGAGGGGTATCAAATTATTTTTACGGTTGATACTGCGGGCAACGGCGGCAATTGCGCCAGCTTGTCGGCCAATGACCGCAAAAATGATGGTAACCGTTCCTACGATGAAAATATCGATGATAATTCGGTATATCCCTGGCAAGCCGCTGAAGGAGGGACCCGCGCCCGGTTCGCGAAAGTGGATTGGTTTGCGGGGTATCAGTTCACTCCGAATAAAGACGGCCGGGTTACCCAATTGTGCGGTTATTTTGACAGCGGCAAAACTAATAAGGTAGCGCTGATCAATGGCGCATATACTGAGTTAGCCACTGCTCAGGTGACGGGAAACGGTTCCTGGAAATGCGTTGATATCAGCCCGGTGACGATCGAAGCCGATGAACGTTATTATGTGGTTGCGCGAATAAAAGACAATCCGGTTTATTTTGAATATAAAAGCGGGCTTTTGCCGAAGAATTCCGGGAATGTCGTGATCGATGCCGGGGTGCGGCAAACAATTATCAGCGAAAATTTTAAAAGCGACATTGTCAAATATGATTATATGATTTTCGGGTTGGTTGACGTGAGGGTAACATATTCGCAGGCAACCGCCACGGGCCCGGTGATCGATTCGGCCAGCCCGGTGGGGACGGTAACCAGTTCGAGCGCGAAAATAGCGGCGCAAACAAGCCAAAACGCGACTTGCCGTTTCGGTCGCGAAGATGTCAGCTACAGTTCGATGGATTATTCTTTGCCGAAAGAATCGGGTAGCACTTTCAGCCAAAAAGTCTGCAACCTGGAAGATGGCAACTATACTTTCTATATCCGGTGCAAGAGCAGCAGCGGGGTGGAAAACAGCATTTCAACGCCAGTTCAATTCAAGATTGCTCAGTAAATTTCAACCCACTAAATTTAAATTAAAATCATAAATAAATTATGCCATTACCCAACATTGTTATGATGAAAAAAGCTGTCGCGTGTTTTGCTTTGGCGATTTGTGCCGCGATGGTTTTGTTTTGCGGCGATGTTTTTGCGGAAAATGGCCCGGTGATCAAAAATCTCAATCCGCAGGGGCTGGTTACTTCCCAAAATCCCGAAATCAGCTTGAATACCGAAGATTTGGCGGCGTGCCGGTATTCAACGACCGATACCAGTTATGACAGCATGAGCAATAAACTGGCGAGCGACAACGGTGAAGAGCATTCGGCAAAGCTGGGTTCGCTTGGCAAGGGGGCCTACACTTATTATGTGCGTTGCAAAGATTTCGAGGGCAATTCAAACGGAACCAGCGCCACCGCGAAATTCACGGTGGGCGATGTGACTTGCGTGGGGGACAATTGTCAGACGCCGCCTTCTGGAGATACGGTTGCGCCGACGCTTTCCAATTTTTTGCCGACCGGCACGGCGACCAGCAAATACGTGACATTGTCGGTAACCACCAATGAGTCTTCAAGCTGCCGTTTCAGCTGGTATGCCAACAAAACATATGAAACAATGACTTTGCCGTTCACCAGTTCCGACAAACTGTACCATACCGCCACTGCTTCTCTTTACGGAACGGGCAATTACGTGACTTACGTGCTTTGCAAGGATGTTGCGGGCAATGTCAACCAGACGGTGGGCAGGATTTCATTTTATTACAACGCGCCGTACGTCGCGCCAAAACAAACAACCGTGAAGGAGGTGGTGACGCCGGCTGATAAAACACCGCCGGTGATTTCCAGCTTGGCGCCGTCGGGCGATGTTGACAAGGCGGCAGTGACGATTTCCTGCACGACCGATGAGGTCGCAGTTTGCAAATATGGCACGGTTGACGGCGAATTTGATTCCCTTACCGATACGATGGATACCGCGGGCGGGCTTAGCCACAGCAAAAACATTACACTGGCCGCGGCGGGAAAATACACTTATTACGTCCGCTGCAAGGACGCGAAAGGAAACAAGGGGACAGTTTCAAGCTAGT
>Ga0172381_10001559_pt1 | contig 26675 bp, 20 predicted proteins | sample Leawel6488metaG_FD_119754 | JGI IMG/M metagenome (GOLD analysis project Ga0172381, IMG submission 119754) | Leachate microbial communities from a municipal landfill in Southern Ontario, Canada - Leachate well 64-88 metaG | ecosystem: Engineered > Solid waste > Landfill > Unclassified | place... | reverse complement strand
GCTACTATGCTCATAGAAACTGCTTCGATCGCTTCAAGCTTTCCATGATCAACATTTTTTGAACCGATTCGAGCAACTTCTTTAGTCATTTTTTCTTTCATTTGATTTATCCTCCTGCAGCCCCGAGCGAAGTCGAAGGGCTGGTTAATTTATAATTTTTGCTTTTTGAAATCATATCATTGTAGCATATTAGGTCATGACTTGTCAATACCAACAACCGTGAACCCAAAAACCTAAGCTTAATTTGTCATCCTGAATGAAATGAAGGATCTAGAGCTTGTGACTTGAGCTCGAAATATATTAATATTCGCTTCGCTAGAACTTGTCCTGAGCTTGTCGAAGGATTCTTCGCTCACGCCTGCCTGCCGGCAGGCAGGCTCAGAATGACACCTTGAGAGGTTTTCGGATTCACGGCCACAATTTTATCACTTTGAAGTCTTCAGGAATACAAACTATTATATTTTGTTATTATGTTGTAAAATAAAATCAAGCAATTAGAATGGCTTAACTTTGGTGAAACGTCATTTAAAAAAAGCTAGAGAGGGAAAAATAAAAAAGTTTTTTTCGCGTACTAAGATTAAGTATTATTTCGTTTTTGGGACGGTTTTGTTGGTTCTGTTTTTATCAGTATTTATTTTTTTAAAACAGATATCGGCCGATATCACAATCCCGTCAGTCGGGATCAACTTACTCCAAAATCCAGGTTTTGAGAACGGCATCACCTCTTGGAATCCTGCACCAAATGGTGATGGATCGACCGCAACAATCGACACAGGTTTTGAAGGCCAGGGATTAAAATTACAGTCTGGTCCTTCCACAAACTGGCAGGCTGCGACTCAAAATTTTGCTAAAAATGCAATTGCGCCGGGTTACTACTATGAGTTGTCGGCTAAATTCAAAACTACGCCAGAACATACTGCCAGCATCGGGATCTACATTGACGACAGTTCAAAATTATCAATCTCCAAAAGTAGTACCGGTAACAACGACTGGCAAACTTTGTCTACCAGATTCTATCTGCCTCTAACTGATAGCGCCGGTGCCTCTACTTTGAACCGTGCTTTTCGGGTCAATCTCTACGGCATAAATGGCGGTACAAATCACGATCCGGTTTACTATGACAACGCCAGTTTAGTTCGTATCGAGCCCTTAGCCAGTTCATCTGAATGGAGCGCTTCTCCCGGCAATGACCCATCCCAACCAACAACCTCTTATTTATTTTATTTAAATATTACAAATCCGGCTACCGGCGCCAAATGGTACAACGTCAACGATGGTAATTATGATCATTGGACAGACCAACCTCAGGGGAATATTAGTTTCTCGGCTCCGACTGGAATATATCAAGGCCAAGTACTCTTAACATTAAGTGCTTGGAGCGACAAACCGGAAAATGGTGGCGTTCTTCTAAAACAATACCCTGATTCTCTCGTATTAAATTATGACTATTCTATTAAAACATTGACCTTTACTATTCAAGCAACTGATCAAGGCAACGGCAGTATTTTACTCAAAGCTGTACCTCCGGAAGGTACCTCTCAAACCCTGCTCGACCAAATTCAATATTACTCTTGGGAATATCACACACCAACTACTATTGACAGTACTACCACCTGGAGTTACAAATATAGTAACAGTTCAGGAGCCGATCCGGAACTTTTAGTTTCGTTTGCGCAGCCGGGAGTTGAATATATCAAAGTGAATGCCTCTGTCGCCTCTCCACTTAATCCTCGTTCTAGTGTAACCACACCCTCCACCCCGATTGTCATTGAAATGCCCCCAGAAAATGGTAACCAGCTAACTATTTTAGACGGTTGGTCAACAAATCATTTTATTGCCACCCACCCTATTCCAGGAGATCAACGCTTTTCGTTAATGAAGGATCCCATCACACTTTATAGCGATGGAAATTTGAATCTCCCACTAAATACCAGAGACGGTCTGCAAGGTATTAATCCGGAAAAAATACAGATCGACCTTCCAGTTGGGATAAGTTTAAATAAAGGCGCTTCGTCGACCTATAGCATCTTCGATGTAACTTCTAGCGCCGATTCTACACTTGAATCAGGTTATCATCGTTATCAATTAAGGAGAGATAGTGCTTCTTGGGGTTGGAGCAATACAGCCATATCACTATTTCCGCACTTTGACTCAGATAGCGTGATCGGACAATCAAATCTACATATGCGAGTTCGAGCCTTTAAGGACGTCAACATCGCAAGAACGGATAATTGGCAAAGTTTTGGTATTAATTGCGAAGCTATTCCGGTTATTAAACTTCCCAAACGGCTGACCACTAGTTATACCTGGACTGTCCCTAGCAGTATTTCGGTTAACACCGGAGTTTATCCAGATAACACAAACTTTTTTTCTCTTTATAAAAAATTAGGTTTTAACACCGTTCCAATCGCTGGCGGCGATTTATATCGCCAGAATAATTCGATGTTTACTACTCCTCTGGAGCGGCAAACCGAAGCCTGGCAAGGTTTGAAATTTGGACCGGAATATTCACCGCTTTACGGCGGCTATTGGGGATTAGGTTATTTTTTCGCCCTAAATCTTGATGATTATAATACAAAATATAGTCTAAATCTTTCTGATGCCGATATTGATGCTCATATTGACGGTCTCGATTTTAATACGGCATTTGGATTTAGTTTGACCACTGAAGAAATTGCAAACGAAAAAACCAAATGGAAAAACGCTCTTCATTTTTATGCTCAGCATAATATGGTTGATATTGCTTATGACGGAGTCTTCCGGACTCGAGATCTAGCCGATATGACAGCAAAAATGGAGCATTCTAGGCCTGAATATGTCTTCCTGGATATTGAAGGTTTTGGTACTTATTCCAATTGGCGTAATTATGTCGGTGATTCATTGAATGCCCAATCAAAAAAACAAGGATCAGAGACAAATGCTGAACTTGCTTATCGGCTTACAGATGAATTTTTGGCCGTCTTAAGCGGAGCCATCACTTCCGTCTCGCCGACAACAAAAATCGCGTTCTACGATGCTCATGCCGAATACAACACTGGCTATCAAAACTTCCCTTGGCCGCTTTTGCAAAAAAATAATTTTATTGCCCAACCAAGCGTCTATGTAACTGGTCGAAATATCGATGGATACAGTCAACTCCTACGCAACAATCGAGCCATCCTTCCCGCGCATGCCGAACTAATTCCTTGGATTACCACCGGTACATATGGTGAATTAAGCCCCGAAAACATTTATGACCAAGTCATTCACACTTTTCTAAATGGCGCAACCGGTTTTTCTGTTTTTGATAGCGATTTCACCGACGATATGGCCGATACTCTAAATATGACTAAAGCCATCGGTTTAATTTCACCCTACGAAGACATAGTTATGGATGGCGATCTCGCCTACAATGATATTTCCAATATTAGCAATGCCACAGTTTCGGCTATGAAACTGGATGGTAAATATTTATTAGCAGTAACACCAAAGGATAAATCTCAACCGGTCTCATTTAAAATAAATACTGGCACGGCTAATGATTACACATTACAGGATCTTCGTCATTTTACGGCTACTACCGGTGACAATGCTACCTTTAGTTTCTCGGGAACCTTGAGTGAGAGTACAGTCATGAGACTAGTCAAAACGAGTGAAATCAATTTATCAGTTAATCCTATTAGAAACTTTACTTACAAAACCAAGGCGACTCTTTCCGGTGTTAAGTCAGCCAATGTGACTAAAGTTTTAGTCAATAATGTTGAAGCTACCGTTGATAATAACGCTAATACTTGGACGTTAGAGAAGGATCTGGCCCTAGGCTTTAATACTATTACCATTGTAAGTCAAGACTCTAATGGTGAAACTTCATCCACCACAACCAGAACTATAATCCGCCGTAAACCAGCCGATGCTAATAATGATGGCAATATCGATAAATATGACTTTGGCTCTCTTATGTCTAATTGGCTTAAACAAGAATCAAATAATTCTGCTGACTTTAATGAAGACGGTTCTGTCAATCTAACTGACTTCGGCATTATGATGAGTAGTTGGGGAAATTAGAGCTCAATTATAAATTATAATTTATAAATAATAAAAAGGATCTCGTTTTGGTGAATTGGAAGAATAAAAATTCAATTATACTTTATAATTTATAATTCTTTAACTATCAGTGACCGTATGTTTAAAAAGATGCAAATTAAAATGAGAAAAAGATGGATACCCTTAACCATTACTCTTTTATTGCTAGTGGGTTTGATTGTTTTGGGTGTTAAAAAATACTCTGCTGATGAAAATCCAATCACCCTCCCTCATATTTTTGCCATCATTTGGGGAAGCCCGACTGCTTCCATGACGCACCAAACTTCCCTTGTATCTTTCTATTCAAATAAAATGGCCAATTGGAAAGTCGGAGAAACCATTAAAGTCAATGACATGCGCTACTATGGTGGTCACACCTACCAAGCCTTGCAAGCTCACACTTCAAGTAGCACAACCGAACCTGGAGTAGGTGTTGATTGGGTAACCGTTTGGTCACAAAGCACAGTCGGTATTTTTCAAAATTACGATGGATCACCCAATATGCTTTACAATCTCCAAAGTACTATTGATCAGTTAAAAGCCAAACCAGTTGGCAAAAGAGTAATATTGATTCAAGGATTGGACGGCTGGCACTATATGCACCCTGATGATCGCTGTCAAAATGCTCAAGGTACATTAGACGGACTCTCAAAGAGTCCAATCGGCACCTTAGATAAACAGGTAACCGGAAACGATGGTTTGCCCTCTGGCTTTGCTTGTCCCTATGAGGATCATTTTAGCGAGGATGCCAGGCTATTTACTCAAGCACTTGTAAATAAAATTGTCGCAGCTGGTGTTGATGTTGATTATCTCTTATTTGACACAGAAACTTCTATCAGCGAGTGGACTCTGAATAGTGCTTGGGAAACTGCGATTATGCAAGATCCGCGTTGGCCTGAGTATAAGGCAAAATTAGATGAACTAGTAAGGTTAAGGCGCGGTTATCCGGAAGGATCAACCGATCCCAAGGCTCAATTTCCAGTCGATTTAGAAAAGATGACTTTTGGTGATTGGTCGGGTAGTGGCGATTCGGCGTGGAAAGATTGGGATGCTCTAGGTACTGGCTTCCCGGACCGGGGAAATGATGCTATTTTCAATGTTTTTAAGTCGCAGTGGTCCAATATTAAAAGTTCAGCTTACGGCACAACAGGCTGGAAACCTAATGATGGCAATTTTGACTATAATGGACATAATTATTACGGATTGAGGGTAATCGGCACTCACGCTTCCACTATTAATTACGGTTGGCTGGCTCAGGCCAAAAGTATCACAGCGGGCAATAATGGTTGGCACACGTTGTTGTTTGAGCAAAACCAGGCGCGAGGATCGGTGCGGGCAGGATATCCGATTATGCCCTGGATTGCCTTCTCCGGATTTAAAGAAGACTCGCGCTGGGTGACAGACTCAACTTCGCCTTATCCTCGCACTCCCGATCCGTATTGGCAGGAAAATATCCGGCATATGGTACTCCTTGGGGCAGATCCTATTTTAAACTTTGCTCCAACTATTAGTCCACGCATAGAAAAGGTTAATTTGACCACCAATACTATTGAAGTCTATGGCAATGACAAAAATATATGTGGTTGGCTAGAAGATTTTGAAATTGATAATTCACCAGAAAATAATGGACACTATGCTTTGACTTCCTGCGCTAATGGGGACGCTACTAATTATCGTACTCGGATTGTAACGTCAACACCACTAAAAAGCAGTGTAGCCGGTGGTGTAGTCAGAATGGCCGGTACCGGCACCAGCAGCAACGCAGTTGATCAACAAACAGAGGACTTATTAGTCGAGCTCGACGCTCAGATTGGCACCGATGGCCCAAGGGAAACCGTCGATAGCACCATGTTGGACTATACCGGTAATACTTTGGTGACAGGACTTCGCCACGGTAATCAAGTAACTTATCGTGTGTCATATAATCGTTCCGACTGGTCTAACCCCCGAACCATGAATGTCATCAAGAATAGTACACAAGTTGGTACACTCACAATTCCAGCAGGGCGAATAGGCGCATACTATACTACCAGCTATAATGATGCGGATAAGGTTGCTTTTACTCCGGCCAGTCCGGACCCAATGCTAACCAATCTTTTGCCGAACAATGATTTTAATTCGGCGTCGTGGGTATGCGAATTCACAACGGGCGTAAATGCACCGTGTACGTCAGATCATCTTGCCTCACATACTGCGGATACAACCAATCCGTTGGGAGAAAATAATGCCTGGAAAGTTAATTTTAGTGGCCACAGTTACACCCCCATAAAACCGGCAACTCCGATTACGGTTAAACCCAACACAACTTACATACTCTCAGCTTATGCAAAACCTTTTTCAACTGTTACTGTTCCTCCAAATTCTGCTGCCGCTGGTGGCTACATGGGTTACTACGACAGTAGTGGTGGTGCCCACAGACCTGGTTGGTTTAATGCATTTTCAACCAAAGGATGGAATAAAATTAGTCTTGCCATCACTACCGGTCCAACTGATGCAGCTATCACTCCATTCATTCAGCCATATCAGGTTTATCTTTACGACCTAAAACTAACCGAAGAACCACCTTCTGCTCCATATGTCAGGGGTAACGATGAATTGAATCTTATTGCTCCCACTCCCAATGCGGTTAAGGCTTTTACCTATAAACCAAAAGTAACAATCTCTGGTACCAAAACAGCAGAAGTAACTAAAGTATTAGTTAACAATGTGGAAGCGGTGGTGGATAATAACGCCAATACTTGGACACTTGATCTAGACTTAACCACGGGAGTCAATACTTTAACTATCTTGGGTCAAGATAACGCTAGCAAATCCTCTTCTCCCACAACCAGAACAATAACACGCCGCAAACCCTCCGATGCCAACAATGATGGTATTATCACTATTAAAGACTTCTCCTCTCTTATGTTAAACTGGGGGAAAGTTGAAGCCGGTAATCCTGCTGACTTTAATGAAGACGGCTCTGTTAATCTAGCCGACTTCGGCATTATGATGAGTAGTTGGGGAGGATAGATAACAGCAGACAGATATCAGTTGCCAGTCTCCCGAAGGGAGATCCTCCTTTGGGGATTATCGGTTATCAGAATATTATCCTTTTCTCTGATATCAGCCGTTCAAAAGAAACTTCTCTGCCCTCTTTTCGATGTCATCGTACTCTTTAAGCCAGACAATTTCCAGAAAACGCTTAAACCAAGTCATCTGTCTTTTGGCATATTGATGAGAACGTAGTTTTAGAGTCTGATTCATCATCTCAAATTCCATAGTATTTGCGATCTTTCGGAATTGGGACTTGGTCATTGGGGTTTTATTTGAAATTTGAAACCTGCCTGCCGGTAGGCAAGGTTTGAAATTTGAAATTGCGAAATTGCCAATTATTCCGTATTCTAACCCTAACCCAATCAACCACTCCACATTTACCCCTGATTGCAATAAACCGATTATTTCGCCCAGCATTCCCTGCTCAAACCGCTCCTCTGCTCTCTTATCAATTCGCAGGTTTAATATTTCCCTCGGCCATTCTAGACCAATCTGAAGCACGTCCCAGTCCGGCTTCACCTTGGTCATCTCTTCCCCGCTTTGCGCTCTTTCAATAGCACGAATCAACCTATGAGGATTTTTCTGATCCGCCAGACAATTATAAATATCTAGGTCAATCTCTCTTAGAATTTGTTGCAATTGCCCAATCATTAGCTTTTCTAGTTGCTCTCTCTCGTATCTGTCATTCCGGACTGTTGCTTGAGATCCGGAATCTATACAAACAGACTGGATCCCAGCCGGACGTTTACCCCGATTGACGATCGGGGCTGGGATGACCCTTTGTTTGTAATTTGGATTTTGAAATTTGGATTTTAACTCAAAGCCCTCCAACAGGGCTTGAGCATATAGTCCCGTTCCCCCAACAATAATCGGCAATTTCCCTCTCGAAAAAATATCTTCGATAGCAATTTTTGCCCCCTCCAGCCACTTAAACATATTGTAATCCTCTTCAGGATTCGCAACATCAATCATCCACTGAGGAATATTATCAATGTACCTGAGGCATTTTTTAAGTTGCTCTACTGACAACTGACAATCCCCCAAAGGGGGATCTCCCTTCGGGAGACTGACAACTGACAACTGCCCGCCTTCGGCGGGCTTTCCTTCTTTGCCAGTGCCAAGATCGAGTCCCCGAAAAATTTGTCTCGAGTCAGCTGAGACAATTTCTCCATTAAATTTTTTCGCCAGTTTAACTCCTACAGCAGTCTTTCCACTCGCCGTCGGACCTAAAATAGCAATAATTTTCCGTTCTATATTTTTCATAATTTTTTAAAAGAAGGGGTGTCAACAACACGTGTTGCACCCCGGTCAGTTGGTTAAGCACAAACTTAGCCAAAGATTTATCTTCTGTGGCAAAGTTGTGAGTGAACCACACTCTATTGCCTCACGCAAGTCCAAGGAAGCACTCTGTCCGTTCTCGAAATGGAACACCAGCTCCATCCTATTACTCGGACCATCCTCTTTCTGAGTCAAGTCGGCCAATTGGACGGAGCGAACGCCAGGGGCGTTAGCCGCTATTTCTTCGGCCAATTCAATGATTGATACTAATACAACATCGTTCATTGGATACCACCTCCGCATATTACTTTTTATACCACAAAAGCATTCTCTGATCAATATTGCACAGATTTTGTTTTTTGTATACGATAATCATTGAAGCTAACTACCCTACTATCCTACTAACCAACTATTTTTATGCTAAAAATAAAAAACTTGACAAAAGAATACGGTGGCACTAAAGTGGTCGACAACCTCTCCCTCGATCTAAAAGAAGGAGTAATGTTTGGATTTTTGGGACCAAATGGCGCCGGTAAAACGACAACTATGAAAATAATGATTGGCTTAACCGACTCTTCCAAAGGTTCAGTCAAAATTGACGAACTCGATTCTAAAACGATCAAAGTCAAGGAACAAATCGGCTACATGCCAGAAGATCCCTATTTCTACGACCATCTCACTGCTTTAGAATTTATGAATTTTATGGCGAGCCTGTTCAAAAAAAAATGTCATCCTGAACGCAGTGAAGGATCTAAAGATTCTTCGTCAGTGACTCAGAATGACAGTATAATTAACCTACTCAAAACAGTCGGCCTCAACAATGTCGCTAACAAAAAAATCGGCTACTTCTCAAAAGGTATGAAACAACGGCTCGGGTTAGCTCAAGCATTAGTCAATGATCCAAAATATATATTTCTCGACGAGCCTCTAGATGGGCTTGACCCCATTGGACGAAGAGAATTTAAGCAGATACTCCTCGGCCTCAAGAAAAAAGGTAAAACAATCTTTTTTAACTCCCATATTCTTTCCGATGTAGAAGAAATTTGCGATCAGATTGGCATTATCAACGAGGGTAAATTAATATATTCCGGATCAGTTAAGCAATTCCGGGGCAACAAAACATTGGAAGATGCTTTTGTAGACAAATTAACTAAACAATAGGGTAACAAAAACAATAGGATAACGAATTGTTCTAATAACTAATCACACGAATATTAGTTAATATCAATCCGTTAATCCGTTTAGATCCGTTATCCTATTGATTAAGAAATATTCGTTAACATCAATTGGTTATTAGGTACATTAGTTATCCTATTGCTTCTAAAATATTCGTTAATATCAATCCGTTATCAGATAAATTAGTTATCCCATTGATTGAGAAACCTTATGAACAATATAATTGCCATTGCCAAAAACACCTTTCGTGAAACTATCCGTGACAAAATCCTTTACGGAATTCTGGCATTTGCCTTTCTTTTTCTTGGTTCAACAATTTTTTTCGGATCAATCTCTCTCGGCGAAGATGTTAAAGTTGTCAAAGATTTTGGCCTTGCCGGAATTTATATTTTTTCCATCATAATTGCCATTTTTCTCGGTACTTCGCTTGTTTACAAAGAAATTGAGAAAAAAACTCTTTATATTATTTTCTCCAAACCAGTTGCGATCTATCAATTCGTCGTCGGAAAGTTTTTTGGTCTTTGGCTAAGCATTACTTTGAATGTTTTATTAATGACTATTGTCCACCTTGCTATTGTGAAAATTAAAGGCGGTGGTTTTGATCTAATTGCTCTTTATGCAATTTTACTTTTAATTTTTGAATTGGCCATTTTTGTCGCCCTTACCATTCTTTTTTCCTCTGTGACAACCCCTCTCGCCGGCGCCATTTTTTCAATAATCATATTATACATAGGTCATTCGCTTGTAATGCTAAAGGACTACGCTGAAAAAGCAAGTGAAGCAATGAAAATATTTGCCAACGTCATATATTATATTCTGCCCAATCTTGAAAAATTTAACCTTCGAAATTCAGTCGTGCACGACGTTACTCCGAGCTCTGGTCAGATTATTTACCCAATATTGTATTCAATTTTTTACGTTGTCATCCTGCTATGGGCGTCGTCACTAGCACTTAAGAAACAGGATCTATAGCTAAAATAATTTCTAATTGCAAATTTCTAATAAAATTCCAATGCTAAAATTACAAATGTTTCGGATTTTTATATTCATGATTTATAATTTATTTAGGATTTGAGATTTTGAATTTGGTGCTTATAAGTATTGGGGATTGTCTAGGTTACTTAGAAAAATTAGAATAATTAGAATAATTTATGCGACGTTTTTTCTTCAATTTAATTTTTGTACTCTTACTTGCCGCAGTCATCTCTGTGCAATATTTTGCCGATCTTGATAGCAAAAAGACCCCTTATACCGAGCCTTTAGTTTTTCGGCCAGAAATCGTCCGCGCTGCCGATCTGGGTCTGCACAATGCCGCCTCTGATCTAATGTGGCTAACCGCCATCCAATATTTTGGCGGAAGTGAATCACGCACCTCCGAAAAGCTGGATGACTATCTTTTTTTATCAGTTAATCTCGACCCCCAATTTGCCTATCCTTACGCTTTTGGCGCCCTGTTGCTTCCTGCTCTAGGTCAAGTCGATGACGGGATCAAAATAGCAGAAGAGGGCGTTAATAATAATGTTCCGGATTATCGCATCCCCTATTATTTAGCGACCACCTACTACCTCAATAAAAACGACTCGGTAAATGCAACCAAGTATTTTGATATTGCAGCCAACACCCCGGGAGCACCGGAGGGAATCAAAAGAGTTGCCGCCAACTTTGGATCACGCGCCGACAAGAGAGCGCAAACAATTGCCATTTGGCAAGGCATATTTGAGACAACCCGCGACGAGGTAGTCAAAGAGAGAGCAAAAAATTACATTATTCATTTTGAGATCATGAACCTTTTGGACCAGGCTTCAGCTCGATATTTTGAGATCAATAAAAAATATCCCGCTGCCCCTCAGGACCTAGTCGATACCAGAATTCTAACCGCAGTTCCCGTTGATCCTTTTGGTTTTGAATATATCTTTAACGCAGATGGCAAATCTCAAGCAAAATGAAAAAAATATACAAAATTATTATTTTTCTTGCCCTCCCACTTCTATTTTCACTTTTTTATCTTCAATCAGAAATCGCTTCTGCCAAAGAACCGATTTCCGACTGGACTATTCGGGACTTTCATTCCGAAATTGTCGTCAACAAGGACTCTTCTCTCGATATCACAGAGAAAATTACTGCCGATTGTGGTGACCTATCGGGTAAGCACGGCATTTTTCGCATTTTGCCGACTCAATATCAATATTCAAAAAACGAATCAGTCAAAACACCTATCACTCTTCTTGGCATTACCGATTTCTCAGGTAGAGTTATTCCTTACACCACTTTAAATAACCGCAAAGCTCACACTGTAACCTGGAAAATTGGTGACGCAAATAAGACCGTCACTGGAGTGAATTATTATAAAATCCACTACAAAGTTGATAACGCCATTCGGTTCAAAGACGGCAATTTTGATGAGTTTTATTGGAATCTGATCGGAGCTTTCTGGGATATTGATATAGAAAAGTTTTCCGTCAAAATTACTTTTCCGTCCAAAATTACCAAAGACAATTCAAAAGTCTGGCTCTACTCTGGTAATTTTAAGGAAACCAAAAATGAATTAGCAGAGAGCCAGTGGCAAGATCAGAGCATTTTGAATATTTCAACAAATCAATCCCTCTCACCGGGCCAAGCTGTCACCACCTCCATTACTTTTCCAAAAAATATCTTGACTCCTTATAAATTTAGTTTTTGGCAACTTTACGGCCAATATTTTGGATTGCTAATTCCAATAGTTGCGTTCATATTTTGTTTTTCAGCATGGAAGAAATATGGCGACGATCCGACCATAAATTCTGCTATTGCTCCAGAATTTGAGATTCCGGACAAGCTCTCCCCTATAGACATGGGAACGCTTTATTCAAATGGAAATATGCTAAACAATTACTTATCAGCCTCAATAATAAATTTGGCAGTCAAAAAATATTTAAAAATAGAGCAAATTGCAAAAAAAGGCATTTTGGGCAAAGAAGATTTTCTACTTACAGAGCTCAGGAAGCCTGACAACACACTTTCTGCCAGCGAACGACAATTGCAGAACGATATTTTTGGCAGTGTCCAATCAACTCGTGTTTCAACTTTACAAAATATTTTCTACAAAAATATTCCCGGGATCAAGGAAAAGTCTTTACAATTTTTGGTTAAAGATGGTTATTTTGATCAGGCAGGTAAAAAATATCAAAATTCTTTTGTTATTTTTGCTGTTCTCGCTCTTATTGGCGCCATAATTTTCTTTTCGAACTATTTTCCAATTGTTGGCTCTGCCATGCTTTTAGCCGTCATAATTTTGATAATTTTTGCTATTTTAATGACAAAAAGAACGGCAAAAGGAGCAATGCTATACCATCGCATCTTGGGGCTAAAGCTCTATATGGAAACTGCTGAGAAATACCGCCAACAGTTCAACGAGAAAGAAAATATATTTGAAAAATTTCTACCTTACGCTATTATGTTTGGCTCAACCAAACTCTGGATCAAAAAAATGCAAAGTATCTATGGCAAAGAGTATTTCGACGCCTATCACCCTTATTGGTTCTATGGAGCCGGCATTTCAAACTTTGATGTTGATTCTTTCACGAATCACCTAGAGTCACTCTCTTCGGGAATGGCTTCAACTCTTGCTTCTTCACCTTCTTCCTCTGGTTCAGGCGGAGGCGGGTTCTCTGGCGGTGGAGGTGGGGGCGGAGGAGGCGGAGGCTGGTAAACAACCGATGTCATTTCGACCTTCACCTAGACGAGTTGAAAATCAACCATGTATAGTGTCTGGTTATTGATTGTTGTCTGAATCTTGAGACCTATCTTTGTCCTTCATTTTTTTAATCTCAAAGACACTCTTACCTGAAACAATCATCGCCTGCTCTCGCTCTTTTGCCTCTTCCTCCAAAAGTTTTTCCTCTATTTCATCGAGCTCATCTTGTTTTTTTTGTTCTTCGTCAGTCATAAATAAATTATAACATAATCGGAATTAATTTTTGACAAATGACTTCTGCCCCTTCACATACCAAAAAGAATTCCTAAAATTTGGGAATTCTTTTTGGTGCGGGTGAGAGGACTCGAACCTCCACGCCTTGCGGCACCAGTTCCTAAAACTGGCGTGTATACCATTTCACCACACCCGCAACATTGGAATTGTACCTTATTTGCCCCTTATTTTCAATGCGCTAAATTGTCACCTGGTCTCTGAACTTGTCTATTGTGGTCTTGCCTATACCCTTAACATTATCCAACTCATCGATACTTTTAAATCCGCCGTTTGTATTTCTGTAATCAATAATTCTTTGAGCATAAGCCGGCCCTATCCCCGTCAAAGTGTCCAATTCTGTGGCAGTGGCAGAGTTGATATTTATTTTACCGCTGATTGGCTTTACAGTTGTTGAATTATTGCTGACAGCCGGTTGCGCCTGCTCAGTTTGGACATTTGGCATTTGTTCATTCGAATTTTGATTTGATATTTGTAATTCTGATTTTGAAATTTTCTGATCGTCCTCTAGCTGGCTTATTCTTGATTCTAAATTCTTAATTCTGCCATCGAGAGATGGCATTTTGTAGTTTTCTCTCCAAATTAAGACTGCACTTCCGCCTACAATCGCCAAAATTAGTATTCCGCCTATCCAAAAGCGGTATTTTTCGACCATAGTTTCAAAAATGTTTTCCTTAGAAGGCATAATTACATTATACCAGATTGGATATTATTCCAAATGTTTATTAACCAAATACTCTGAAATTTTTTCTTTCAAGATAGGGTGATTTGTGAGCTTTGGATCGATCTCAATGATTGATTTTGCTGCCTCCGACGCTTCCAAAATAAGCTCGCGGTCTGAGAAACTTGCCATTTTTAAGTCCAACATTCCCGATTGCTCTGTACCAAACACAGAGCCCGGTCCCCTTGTCTCCAGATCGATCTCTGCTAATTTAAATCCGTCCGATATCATCTCTAGGCTTTGGAGACGGTCTAGCGCCTTCTGGCTTCTTGTGGAGGAGAATAAGAAACAATACGATTGATGTTCGGCTCGTCCAACTCGTCCGCGAAACTGATGTATTTGAGCCAAACCAAATCTCTCCGCATCCTCAATCATCATCACGCTGGCATTTGGCACATCAACGCCAACTTCGACTACCGACGTGCTTACAATAATATTTAATCTGTTTGCACAAAACTCCTCCATTACTCCATCTTTTTCTTTCCCCTTCATCTTGCCGTGAAGCATCCCTATCTTGTACTCTGGAAAAATCTTTTGTAGTTTTTCAAATTCAACTTTGACTGTTTTTCTTTCCTCTTCAAATAATTCTGTCATCTGTTTACTGTTATCTGTGTTCTGTTCAATGAGCGGACATATTACAAAAGCCTGCCGTCCGGCTTCAATTTGTCTCCCTATAAATTGGTAAGCCTTTTGGCGGTTTACCTCGCTCACAAATTTGGTTTTTATCTCCTTCCTTTCCGCCGGTTTTTCCCGTATGACCGAAAAATCGAGATCACCAAAAAGAGCTAAGTGCATTGTCCGTGGAATCGGTGTTGCGGTCATTGAAAGAAAATGAGAACGGATCTTTGCAGGAGAATTCTCCGCTGATATCAATTTTTGTAACGCCGCCCGTTGAGCTACTCCAAAACGATGCTGCTCATCTACTATCACAAGTCCCAAATTATCAACGTTTACATCCTTCTGTATCAACGCTTGTGTCCCGATCACAATGTCACAAGTTAATGGTAGGTTATCAGTAGTTTTTTTGTTAATTTTAATAATTTTGTCATTAGAAATTGATTTTAAATTTGAAATTTTAAATTGAAAATTATCCTTGCGTTCTCTTGTAAATAATCCAACCGATATCCCCTGGTCCTTAAATAATTTGCGGAAAGTGATGTAGTGTTGTGAGGCAAGGATGCTCGTCGGACACATAAAAGCAACTCTATAACCTGCCTTTACTACGACCATCGATGCAATAGCTGCCACGACCGTTTTCCCGCTTCCAACGTCCCCGTTCAAGAGCCGGTTCATGGGCTTATCCTCTTTCATGTCCTGTATTATTTGCCAAGTGGATTTTTTTTGATCCTCCGTCAATTCAAATGGCAATGTCCTTACAAACGAAGCAATTTTTTCATCGGGAATATTTATTACCGGTCCCTTTTCTGTCTTGATTTCCTCTTTTGAGAGGTTAGAGCGCAATGAGATCATAAAAAGCTCGTCAAAAGCAATTCTTCTTCTGGCTTTTTCAAGCATTTCCCTGTTTTTTGGAAAATGAATGTTTAAAAGCGCTTCTTGAATGCCAAGAAGCTTATTGTTAAATTGTCCCCCAAAGGGAGATCCCCCTTTGGGGGATTGAACTGTTAAATTGTTTTTATCACCAATATCGCCCTCTTTGTCATCCTGAGTGGGACTTTCGAAGGATCTCTGAGATTCTTCACTTCGCCCTGCTCGTTCAGAATGACATAAGAGGTCCTTTGGCAAATATTCTTCGACACTAAGAATGAGATCTTTTGCGCTTGCTACCAATTTAGAAATATACCTTGAAGTCAGTCCGGCTGTCTCTCCGTACACCGGCTCAATTCTAGGGTAAAGAGTCCTCTCGGGTGATTCCATTATCACCTCTTTGGTGTAAAAGTTGTACGTAATTTTACCGTTCAGAATGACTTCCCTGCCTGCAGGTAACATTTTCAACAAAAACGGCTGATTGAACCAAACAACTTTAAGGCTACCTGTCCCGTCTTCAACCACTGCCTCAGTCACGGTAAACCTTCGCCGACTCGTCTTCTTGTTGGCAATGCCCACAATTTTCCCTCTTATTGTGATTTTTGCTCCCTCCGATATCTGTATTCTGACATCTGAATTCTGAAAATCACTAATTTTTGTGATGTTTAGAAAATCAATGTATGCCCTCGGGTAATAAAAAATAAGATCAGAAATGGTCTCTATTCCCAATTTGGCAAGCTTTGAGGCGATAACCGGGCCGACCCCAGACATAAATTGTATTTTTGTATCAAGTTTCATATTGACTTTTTTACTTCAAAGTAGCATAGTAGATTTAGCAAACCAAGGAAAGACACAGGGGGTTGAAAAAATTCTTATGAGAATTATGAAACGGTTTTCGTGGATTTTAGCTTTTGTAGCATCCGTTTGCCTCTTTGTTCTGTCGTGCATGCATTGTCCAAAAGTCGTTTCTTGGCTCTTCGGATATGTTCTGTTGGTAATCCCAATCCTTTGGGCTGGAGCCCGATTGCGTAAGCTGGGCATAATAAGGAGCGATCCAGAAGACGATGATGATTCAGAAGAGGCCGCTGCGGAAGAAAAAGATTTGCATGAACATCAAAGGGAATTTGGACAATTGATGGGACTTACAACCAAATATCCCGCTGATATTGCGATGGCCATGAGAGGCCTTGATGACGCCTCGTCTGAGCGGGCAATAAACCAGTACGATGGACTATGAATGCTATTACAAGGTTGCGACCACTTCAGGCCGCACCTTTTTTTGTAATGTAACAAATTTTGCCTCACTAACAACAACTTTAATTTTTTTGTTCTGATTTAATTAGTCACTCTCATTTTAAATTAAAAATTTTAAATTTTAAATTATTTTATTATACCGCCACCTAAAACCTCATCCCCGTCATAAAAAACTGCACTTTGCCCCGGAGTGATTGCTCTTTGCGGCTCATCAAATTGAATCATGTATTTAGAATGATGAATTATGGCTTTGCATGGGATCGCAGAATGACGATAGCGGATTTTGACCTGTAACTTTCCATGATTCATGATTCTTGATTCATCATTCTGAATGAAATGAACATTCTCAACATTCATTTCATTCACATAAACTTCTTTGTCTTCTCCCACAATCAATTGGTTTTTCTTTTTATTGAATCCAATAACATAAAGTGGCGTTTTGTCATTTGTTTTAGATTTTGTATTTTGGATTTTATTTGATATTTGTAATTTTGATTTTGAAATTTGCGATCCGAAGGATTGTTCTATCCCCTTTCTTTGCCCTATCGTATAGTTAATGAGCCCTTCATGTTCCCCTAGGATATTCCCTTTTTTGTCGACAATCTGACCTGATTTAAAATATTCCACCGGGATATTGCGCTTCAAGAAATCCCGGAAGTCCTTATCCTGAATAAAACAAATCTCCTGACTTTCACGCTTTTCAAAAACAGGCAAGTCCCACTTCTTAGCCATTGCTCTCACCTCTTCTTTGGTATATCCGCCGACAGGAAACAATATTTTCGATAGCTGATCCTGGTTTAAATTGTATAGGAAATAAGACTGATCCTTATTCGAATCGACTCCTTTAAGCAAACCGTAAACCATATTGTCATTCCGGCCTGTGACTTGAGAGCCGGAATCCATACAATAGTTTCTGGATCCTGAATACAAGCCTGCCTGCCGGCAGGCAGGTTCAGGATGACAGTCTTTGTTATTTTGGTTATTGAAATTTGGAAATTGGTTATTTATTGGTGATTGTCTCTTGGCTATTGGTGATTCGCTCGATACGCGAGCATAGTGTCCAGTAGCAAGATATTGACAGCCAACGCTTTGGGCAAAATCGAGCAGCCAGCCAAATTTTATCTTTTCATTGCACTTAGCACAGGGGTTTGGAGTCCGTAGATTTTTATATTCATCTATAAAATAATCAACTATTTCTTTTTTAAATACTTCTTTGGCATTGACCAAATAAAAAGGAATGCCGATTTTATCAGCTGCTTCTTTGGCGTCCATTACCCCCTGATCATCGCAACAGGCATTTTCCCGTGGACAAAACGACGGGCAGGTGGGGTCGGACCACAATTTCATCATAAATCCGACTACTTCAAAGCCTTGGTCAACTAAAATTTTAGCTGCCACAGATGAGTCCACCCCTCCGCTCATCGCAATTGCGACTCGAGGCTTTCTGCTTGCCTTGTCATCATTCCCGACCTGATCGGGAATCCAGTTTTTCGGTTTCGTAGTATTCATAATGACCTTTACAACTGATTCACTGATTCACTTACAGTCTCCCAAAGGGGGATCTTCCTTTGGGAGACTGACTTTCTTTTTTCATAAGCCCAAATATTTTAGCACAAAATGAGCTCAAAGTCATCAAAGAGTGATTTTCCGCTGTACTGTCATTGCGAGCCTAATGTTCTTGGAAGGCGTGGCAATCTATCTGACAGATCGCCACGTCGCAAGGCCACTCCTCGCGATGACTGCAAACACCGACAAACATACCAAAAAAAATGAGTGGATAACTTAGTTGACACAAATAATAATCTGGTACTATTCTAGAAACAATGAAACACAGGAGGCGGCAGAATGAACAGGACAAGAATGGCATATATTGATCTTGTTGGTCAATATGTCTCAGCCATACGCGGAGAAAATGACCCGATTCCTGCCCTTGCGATAGAACAGGCTTGTGCCTTTATCGCTGAAGCAATCAGGAATGGGAAAGACGCAAATGAAGTAATAATCAATATGCTTGGAATCGCCGCTCAGGCGATGCAACAAGGCATCTATCCTTGTCAGACCCAGCAAATAATCGGTGAACCAGTAGGTGACCAGCAATGTTTTCATTTCTAATTCATATCCTCGACAGCAACGGGCTGTTGAGGATTTCTTTTGTCAATTTAGGACAAGAATATTAGATTATTCAAGAATATCCTACTCGACATCCTTGTCCATATCCGTGTCTTGGACATTTCCGCTATAATCTGTTTCAACTATAAAAATGTCATGCTTTTGCCCCTGTTTCTGGTGCTGTTCAGATGCATATTCACTCTCGGTCACAAAAAGGCAACCTGGCTTCAAACAAACATATTTTTTCATACTGTTCCTTTACTAATTATCTTCAGATGGTAATAAATTTTTAAACAACATCGCCACTGTTACAGGGCCGATACCGCCAGGAACCGGCGTATAATATGAAGCTTTTTCGTAGCAAGCAGGATCAATATCACCACGAAGCTCCCCTGAAACCTCGGTTGTACCGGCATCTATGAGAATAACTCCTTCTTTTATCATTTCCGGCATAACAATATTGGCTTTGCCGACCGCAGAGATAATTATATCAGCAGATTTGAGTTGTTTTATTACAGAACCGTTAATATTATTAATAGATACTACCTCTATTCCCTGTTCTCGAAAATGACATTTGAGAGGTCCGCCGACCAAAAATCCTTCTCCGATAATGACAATCCTCTTGTCCTCAAGACCCCCAATTGACAGCTTTTTCGCTTCTTCAATCGCCCTGAGAACTGCCAGAACAACCGGCGGCTTAAAATTTGATTTACAGCCGCAACAAAATAGCAGTCCGTCGACATCTTTATCCCTGGAAATTGTATTGACGATTTCAAGCTTGTCGAATTTATCTGGAATCGGCATTTGCACCATTATGCCATCAACAGCATCGTTCTCATTCAATTCTTTGATTTTGGCAACAATCTCTTCCTGGGTATTGTCTATATCGAAACTATAATCGTAAAAGTTTACCCCAATTCTATCGGCAACTTTTTTCTTTAGAGATACATACTTAGAGCAGACAGGATTATCTCCAACACAAAACACAGCCAGGCCCGGCTTGCGCTCCATTGTCTCTATTTTGGACTTTAATTCATCCAAGACCTCTTCTCGAATTTTTTTACCATCAAACATCTTCATTCAAATCTCCAAGATACAAGGTACAATAACCAGTTAAGAATCAAATTCCAATTGATCAGTTCCAAAACATGTTTGTGTATTGTCACTTGATTATTGTTTCTTCCGACGGTAGTCGGTGATTGCCTTCTTTATCCCGTCAGCAGCTAAAATCGAACAATGATATTTCGGAGCTGGCAGCTTACCCAAAGCCTCATTAATATCATCTCTGCTAATTTTTAACGCTTCGTCTAAACTTTTATTTTTGGCCAATTCTGTTGTCATTGAAGAAGAGGCGATTGCGGCAGCACACCCAAGGGTCTTAAATTTAATATCCTCAATGTACTCTTCCCGAAGCTGGCTGTCATCAACCTGCTGAAGGTCCCGCGAAGCCTGGGCGGAGTGGGGTAAATTTTTAATTGGTCTCTCACCGACTTTAATACTAATTTCCATTACGTCTCCGCACTTAAGGTTGCCGACTCGTCCTATCCCGTCGGCATCAGTAATCTCGCCCATATTTTTTGGGCTCATAAAATGCTGCATTGTTTTTTCGTTATATTGTTCCATAGTATCTCCAAATAATTTAAAAAATTCAATTTATAATTTAAAATGAATGTTCAATTCTTAAATTTTCAATGTTTAAACATTTGGATTTTTAAATTGATTTTAAATTTTAAATTTTAAATTGCAAAATTTAGCTAAACGGCGACATCTGTCGCAATTTGCTAATAATTCCTGGCAACACCTCGCAAACTTTATCAATTTCCTCTGCTGTCGTATATTTTGAAAGCGAAAACCGGATTGCGCCATGGGCAAGTTCGTGCGGAAGATCCATAGCTGTTAAAACATGGCTTGATTCCAAACTTCTTGCAGTACAAGCCGAACCAGAGGAAACGGCGATACCGAGAAAATCCAGATTTAATATAATTGCTTCACCTTCGGCATTTTTGAAGCTGATATTTGTGATATGAGGCGCCCGCAGATCTTTATCGCCATTTAAATATGTCTCTGGAATATTTTTTAAGATAAAACGTTCGAGTTTGTCTCGTAGCTTTGCGACCTTACCAGGGGTGTCATCCCGGACTTGCCCGCCCTGAGCGAGGCCGAAGGGATCCGGGATCCAGGACTGGATTCCCGCCTTCGCGGGAATGACAGATTCTTTTGCTCCTTTTTTATAATTTTTATTTTGTAATTTATTTGATATTTGTAATTTGGATTTTGAAATTTCTTCAATTGCAGTCGCAAGACCAGCAATTGAAGCCACATTCTCCGTTCCTGCTCTTAATCTAAATTCATGTTCACCGCCAGTAATTTGCGGAGACAACAGCGTTCCTTTTTTAATAAACAAAACACCAGTTCCCTTTGGACCGTGGATTTTATGAGCCGTTAGTGTTAAAAGGTCAACGTGCAAATACTTCGTATCCATGTTCAGAAATTCAGACGCTTGAACTGCATCGGTATGAAAATAAATCCGCCTTCCTTTGTCATCCTCGGGCAGGCGTAAGCCATGACCCGGGGATCCAAGATAGTCTTTTTGCTTAATTCTTAATTCATAATTCTTAATTCTGAGCGAATTTATTCGCTCAATTTTTTTCCCAATTTCACGAATTGGTTGAATACATCCCGTTTCGTTATTCACATACATAATGCTGACTAGTATTGTATTCGGTCTTATCGCCTCATCAATATCAGAGACAGAGACAACTCCATTTTTGCCGGGCTTAACATAAGACGCCTCAATTTTTCCCTCTTTTTCCAGCTCCTGCACCGTATGTAAAACAGCATGATGCTCAATGGCACTAGTGATAACATGTGGCTTACTGTTATCTGTTATCTGTATACTGTTTACTATTCCCCTAATTGCCAAATTGTCCGATTCTGATCCACCGCTGGTGAATATTACCTCCGTCGGTTTGCAGTTCAAAAACTGCGCCGTGGCATCACGGGACTGATCAACCAAGCTCCTTGCTTCCTGCCCAAAAGAATGCAACGATGAAGGATTGCCAAAAGAAGCAAAGGCTTCATTCATCTTCCTGATTACTTCTGGATCCATCGCCGTTGTGGCTGAATTGTCTAAGTAAATTTTATTCATAAAATTTAAATTGCTCTACCTTCTAATCAAATCACAAATCCAAAGCACCAAATAACAAATAAATAACAATTTTCAAAATTCAAATGTTTAAAATTTTTGGATTTTAGATTTAGAAATTATTTGGGATTTGTAATTTATAATTTGTAATTTTGTATCGGACTTTAGGTTAATTAGGTCAACTAGATATTAGGTTAATTTTCTTATTATTTTTTTATCTTATCCGCTATCTTTCGTAAATCGCTAACACATTTTTTACAGTTTTGTCCGGCAATTAACTCCTCGTAGCAATCTTTACCTACTAAATAAGCCACCGGTTCAGAATACCGGGCTACTTGGTAAACTTCGCCAGACTCAACTTCCTTAATCACCTTTGAAAGTTCGTTTTGCAATTTGTTTGTCGAAATGTTCTTCATTTTATAAGCACAGCCACGTAGCGGCTACCTCAATCTTAAATTAAAAATTTTAAATTTTAAATTACTGGTTGCTTCCAGTGTAATATAACATCTGCTATTACATTTTGTCAAATTGATTATGCTGTTTAACAATATCTGTTATTATCCCCATGTGGATAACTATGTGGATAAACCCAAAATAGATGCCACAGTTAATGTACCACCAACAAAATAGTAATGAGCAAATTGCCCAAAACCGGGATAAAATTTTGTGCATTGGCTAGCGATTCAACACAGTTTAATATGTAAGATTAAATACACTTGAAAGCTGCAATCACCCCATCACTTATGAGAAAAGCTTGCTTTAAATGTAAGCTGAACCAGCCCCAAGGCACAACATTGGAATCATGAATAGCGAATTATGTATCATGAATTGATTCGTCATCTGCCCTATACCCAAAAAGACGAGCGCCTTCCGGCCCTTAATTCTTAATTCTAGATTCTTAATTCAAATTGTTAACGTACGTTTCCACCTCCAGAGTATCTTGGATTTAGGAATTTACTTGGCTCAAAACTTTCTCATACAACGAGATGAGTTTTGTGACCGAAGTTTCATTGGAAAACTCCTCTACCCGTTTCAGTCCCTCCATAGCAAATATATCGCGCATCTTATCATCATGTAATAACTTCAACACCTTCTCGCTGAAATCAGAAATTGATAGCTTGGTTAGATAGCCATCTTTGCCGTCGTGGACAAGGTCCAAAGGTCCCATTTTCCCTACTGCCACCGGTGGCGTTCCAGAAGCCATTGCTTCAGCAATTACAATCCCTTGTGTTTCCGTGTATGAGGGAAAAGTAAAGATGTCACCAAAACCAAAAAGTTTATTTGCCTCAATTTTGGGCAGCATTCCCGTCAAGGTAACTTTGTTCTTGATTCCTAATTCTTCAATTCTTGTTTTTGCCCATTCTTCTTCCGGGCCTCCCCCGACCATCAAGAGGTGGCATATAGGATATTCATCTTGAATTTTTACAAAAGATTTAAACAAAAAATCTATATTTTTCTCTTTGGCAACACGCGAAATATAGAGACAAATCTTTGCTTCTGGATCAATCTTATATTTTTCTCTTAATTGCTTATTCTCTTGTCCGCTTACTCGTTTATAATTTTTCGGCTCAATTCCCGTCATGACGACCTCAATTGGCACCGTGACTCCGTAATCTTGAAGAATCTTTTTCATTGGATTTGAAGGTGTAATAACTTGGTCACATGAATTACAAAAACGCTTTGACATGTTGCGCAAATATACCTTAACCAGTGATGAAAGAAAGCCAGCATAATGAGTATATTCTGCAATCAAAGTATGATAAGTGTAGACAAGTGGCTTGTTATATTTAGTAGCCACATGACGGGCTAGACGCCCCGCTGTGAACATATGTTGGGCATGAACGATATCTAGACTAGAAATAATATCTTTGGGCAAATACGAATCTTGTAGGGTCACCGAAGGGGTCAAAAATGGATAGAGCCGGCCCTTTTTGTCTTCTACCGAAGGGAAGCGATAAACACCATGCTCTGTCACCGCCTTGGGATGGCTAGGGGCAAACACAAAAACCTCATGACCTTTGGCTTCAAGCCCTTTCTTAAAGGTTTCGATCGAAACCGCAACACCATTCATGACCGGTTTATAACATTCAGAGAATATCCCTATTTTCATTTTACTTCCTTCCTTCGAGGTTCATCCTGATAAACGATGCTTCTCTTAAGAGAATATCCTTTTTTTCTTTTTTTACGATATCAAATTTATAACCACTCTTTTGTGCTTTCAAATAGTAATGACCTTTAGGTGCGTAGATAGAGAATCTGCCAAAATGATCAGTAATTCGGCTTTCTTTAAGATCATTATGTTCTTTCTCAAAGAGAGAGACCATAACTCCTTCAATCGGCTTTCTAGTCTTTGCATCCAAAACAACACTCGTATGAGAAAAACGCAAAACTCGAGAAAATATATAGCCAAGGGTTAGGGCAATATAAATAATTGATAATATTATGTTACGGGATTCAGGTTTAACAAGTGCAGTGAAAACTGAGAGGAGCGATCCCAAGACTAAAGTAGGAATAACAATGTAAGGCAGGCTCAAAATAAGGAAACTAAAGACGCCGGTACCAATAATCTTGATTTTAAGAAATAACGAAATTTTAGGCATAACCGGATCCATTGGTACATCGATATTCAAAAGGTTATTGCCTGAACCAATATTGATCGGCTGACCAACATATTGATTGTTAACTCGAGACGTGCTGTTTTTGAGAATAGAAACACCATATTTAGCAAAAATTTCCGTAGGAAAAGCATAGCCATCCTTTGAAACCGAAAGAGCATACACGCCAGGTTGCGGAGAGAAGTGATATTGACCCTTAATATCAGTTACTATAGTATCTTTTAATTGCATTGTATCTTGATCGTAAAGCCGGACCAAGGCCATATCTACGCCTTTTCCAGTTGTAGAATCAAACACTTTTCCCCAATTCTTTCTTTTTCTTCTGATACCAAGTGCTTCAAGAGTCAACGATATTCCATAGTTAATTGCGTGAAATGCAGCAGGAGCACCGCCTATTATGTTAGCGACTAAAGGAAGAAATCCAAGAGCAGCCGTTGCCTGAACAACTTTTTTAGCAACATCGGCAATATTTTTAGCCACAGTATTATTCTGCAATGAATCCACCAAAGAACTGATATTATTGGAAAGTGTGTCTGGTTTATTTTCGATAATAATTTTTTCGGAAAAAGCAACATTCTTAGTCGGATCATCACTATCAGGCATGAAAGCGGTCAGAGTATCCTTACCCTCTTTAATTGGGGTATAGACAAATTTTGATTGACCATTACTATCGGTTTTAATTTCAGAGTTAATAATTGATCCTATACTTGTATCGTTTTGAATTTTGGTCGTTTTCCCAGCAATTGGATTTTTATATAGGTCGAACAGAGTGATTTTGAGATCAGCCTTCTCTTTGTCCAAGATTAAAATCCTTTTGGTAGTTTCAAATAAAGATGTGTCTGCGGATGGCACAGCGGCATAAACAGAAAATCCAATTGAGCTTGATGATCCAGTGGTTTCATCCTTGACTGTTATTATTCTATCACCCGCAGACTTTAGAGTAATCTGATCAAAAGTATATCTTCCTGAATCGTTAGCCGGACTTAGATTTAATGCGGAGTGAAATGTTGCTTGATCGTCATTGCTTGAGATTGATATTCTATCCCCCGAATTTGACGCTAGGTTGTCAAATCTATCAAAAAATGAGGCTCTCAGGTTAAAAGCAGTGCCAGCGACAATATCCTTTGCTACAACAGCCGTGAGATCAATTCTGGAAATTGCTGCTGGAATAAAAACAATTGTCGATTGTTGACCAAGCCAAGTATTGTCAGTATCATCTTTGGCTGATAAGTTCAAACTTCCTGCTTTAGTTGAAAAAACAGAAAAAGTAGCCACTCCATTTGAATTAGATTCCTTAGTGATAAGATCTTCTCTTCGTGAAGAATATAAAGACAAGACCGGATTTGAGGAGGTGGTTGAGACAGAAACAGTTGCAGTGATAGTTTCCCCCACTTTAGGATTCGAGTTGGAGACAGAAATATTTGAACCAGACTGATTTATCGCCCCTTCGGAAATTGTGACCGGAAGAACAGATGAAACCAGGTTGCCAGCTGGATCGGGGTCTGAAGCCGTGACGGTAGAAGAAGTAGGAGAAAAATCCAGATAGAAAAAGCTAATAGTTTTGTTTTTGGAGGCGAGAACGGCAGGATCCCCGGCTGGAACAGTGACATCAAGCACGTTAGACCATGGGCCGGTCGCAGAGACAGAGAATTGAGCAGAAGCGGAGTTTGAGCTCAAGCGAACGGTTTTGCCAGCAGGATCAGAGGTAGCATTATCGAAAGAATCGGCTAAACCCAAAACAACTTCTTTGGCAACCCCTGCAGCAGTTGCTATGCTACTCGCAGAAAACCGAGGATGATGGGCGACTCCGGGAAGAACAGTTATTTGTGC
>Ga0172381_10001558_pt1 | contig 26682 bp, 21 predicted proteins | sample Leawel6488metaG_FD_119754 | JGI IMG/M metagenome (GOLD analysis project Ga0172381, IMG submission 119754) | Leachate microbial communities from a municipal landfill in Southern Ontario, Canada - Leachate well 64-88 metaG | ecosystem: Engineered > Solid waste > Landfill > Unclassified | place... | reverse complement strand
TAATAGGCCAACCAAAACTGCTACTATAAATACTTTTCTAAAAAACTTGCCAACTTTCCATTTAAACACTTGGAATTTTGTTGCGTGTGGATATACATTTTTTAAATGTTTTCCATTCCACATTACTTTTGCTGATTTCATAAATTTTATCTACTAACTAATATTATTGCATCAGGATATTCCTTGCATGCTTTTAGTGTCTCTTCGACAAAAGGCACAAAATGTTCATAAGTTCCCCAACCATTTTCTACATCAAACTTCTTAAAATACTCTGGTCTATCTTTTAAATCTTTTAATCCTTTTTCAAGAACTTCTATAATATCTGAAGCTACTTTGTAATTGGATTCTTCTGGCCTCCATAAAGCATTATAAATATTTGCTTCAACAGCCATTTTTCCAAGATTATGTGTGATATTTGTATAAAACACAGTTGTCTCTTGAACTCTACTTAAATTAAAATCTAATGACATAAATTTTTATTTCTTATAATATTCAGATGACGAATCTGACATGAGATTATTATACAACTTGTAGTTTATATTATGCAACTACAAGTTGTGATATATATGTGGATAACTTTTACCTTAATTTAAGAATTTAAGTGTGATTTAAGATAATTTAAGATTTAAGTACAAAAATACCCTTATTAATAAAGGTATTTTTATGTACTTACTTAGCTATTTCTTTCTTAATTTCTTCAAATGTAATTGGGGTTTTATACTTCCCAAATAGTGGACCACTAGTTACTTGACCTCTTCCAATCTTAAATCTTACCATATATTTTTTAGCTTGTTCTCCTGTAATATTACCTGCATCAAGTTGTTTAATTAGGTAAACTTCAACTGGAGTATTCTCTTCCCATTCATCCGTTGAAATTATATTTAAGTTATTTTTATCACTGCCTCCACCAGCCTTTACGGACCAAATATGATCGAGTTTATAGTTTGCATTATTTTTTGCAGCTTCAGTCTTAATTTTTTCAGAAGCATCCATTGGCATTCTATCTACTATTATCTGGCCATTCTTTATATCTGTGATCTTCCAGTCACCTCCTTTGATAAGTTTATTAAAGGCATCTACTGGATCAGTAGTCCATCCTTTTGCCATGTTTGTTATATGAGTTAAGAATGATTGCTTGTCCCAGTCTGTAGGCTGAGCGGTTGCTTCTCCTTTACCATACAAGTTACTCTTGACTGTCTTATACATCGTATACTCATCATCTGAAAGGTTTTCTACTAGTTTATTTGCTTCTTCTGATCCAAATTCTAGTTTAAATGCTTGATTAACTATTGGAGTTACCTTTTCTTTTATATTAGTCCAGTATTCTTGGTCTGCTTTTTTTATTAGTTTATATGCTTCATATTCATCATCTGCTAATTCACTTACTATTGCATCTGCTTCTTCAGTTCCTACTCCTATTTTTTTAACTTGATCCCATGCTTTCTGAGCTGGTTCTACTATTTCTGGTTTGATTACATCTAGCGCTGTTTGAGCTTTGATAGTTGAAGTCGAGATAGCTGTATTTACTTTGTCTTCTTCTGTAGGAGTGAATAATGGTTTGATTAGTTTAGGAGTTATAGCTGTGCCAATTTGTTTTAATCCTGGTATTTCTCCTGATGCTGTTCTATCTCCTGTGGCCATTGCCCCAGCAAATGAAGTTACTGCTGTGGATAAATCTCCAATCCATGCCATTAATCTTGGTTGAGTTAAAAGAGTTGTTGGACTCAAGGCAGAAATAAATGAAAACGCATCATTCATACCACGATATTCAAGTTCTTCTACTAAAGTTCTATCTTTCTTATCTTTCAAATCTTTATACATTTTTGAAATTGTAAGGACTAGGATAAGAGTTAACATTGTAGCTCTAAATAGTTCTCCAAATTCTTTACTTTTAGCAGCAGATTTATATTCTCCACTCTGGACCATATTTGTAAGAGTTTTTAGGTTACTTAGAGTTTGATTTATTATAGGGAAAGCCCATGATTTATGTTCTCGGAAGACTGAACCAACTGAAGTTTTACCCATTACAGAGTGAAGTAGATCGTCAGCTCTCCATCTATTCATCTCAATTTTAATTTGAGTAAGTCTTTCAGGGGTTATATTACCAGATTCAAATTCTGATTTTGTGATTACTCCTAATAAGTGGTGGATGTTAGCATTTCTAGCAGCAACACCATAGAAAGCAAACAGAGTTTCTCCTAATTTACTTCCTACTCCAGAAGATTCTTCTTTCATTTTATCCCAGAATTTAGTACCAACAAATGATTCATATTTTTTAATTATTTTTTCTCCTTGTTTTGTTCTGGATCTATATTGGCCTGTTAAATATTTTTTATTACCTATATTAATCCATGTTGCAGACTCTTCACCAACTAGAGACATAAATTGCGCTGGTAAACGTAGAGCTAGGTCTAGGAATCTAGTAAAGGCTACTCCTCCACGAAGTAATCCATCTAAAGTTCCTCCTGGTTGTATTGGACCGACTGTTATAGGTCTACCTTTCTGAGTGTTTATCCATTTCTTTACGAATTTTTCTAGGGATGTATCTTTTACTACTCCTCCTTCTGTTGTTTCGGTTGGAGTTAATGCGCGAGCTACTGCTTCCATGCGTGGCATGTATTGATCAAGTCCTTTCTTTAATTCAAATGTTTTAGTATATCCTAGAAAGGCATTAGCTAGGTTTTTAGTTGGGATAAGTTGCCCTGAACGTCTCATAGAGTACTTAAAAAACTTCTCAAGAGGTAATATATCTTGTGTTTGTTCCTGGAGTATTTTAAATGTAACCTCATCCATCTTATTTACATCAATGAAAGTTTCTTTAAATGCTCTTCCAAATGCAGTTATAAACTGAGTTGGGGTTTTTGTTTGGCCATCTCTGAGCCATGATTCAAAGAATCCACGTGGTCTATGTGTATAGTAATTTTGTCTTTCTTTTTCTAATTGCTGGCGAGCTATTAGAAAGTCTCTCATATCTGCATATTGTTTTTGTACATAGTGAGCTAATTCTAGTTCTGCATTACTCATATCTTTTGCAATTAGTGATTTAGTCTCTAGATCTCCTTCTTCAAGATAAGCGATAACCATATCATCTGTTGGAGCGAGTCTTTGTTTCCATGATTGTTTTCTTGATTCACGAGCCTTTTTTACTAGTTCGTTTGTCTTTTCTTCTATTTCTCTATATCTTAATCCTGCTTCAATCTTTAATTGGTAGAAGTCACTTACGAGAACCTCATAGAAAGCATTTTGGCGCGCTAGTGATACTGCACTTCTTAGGTCATCAAATGATCCGACTACTATTTCTCTTAGTTTTTCTATTGGTAGTCCAGTTCTTTTACCTAGTACCTCTTCTAGTATTTGTCTCTGAGTCTTTACGTCTGGAAGATTTGCATTTTTAGCTAGAGTTTCCATCTCACGTACTCCTAAGAATACATCACCACGTTCATATTTTCCAAGAATATTATTTAGATTTTCTAGCTGTTCAGTAGTTAGTTTATTTAGATCCTTTGGATAGCCTAGTACTTCTTGCATATTTTCTACTCTATGTAATTCTTTCTGGGCTATAGTCCATTCTACTTCAGATACTGCGACTTGATGTTGAGCAATTTCTATTGATTTTTCCTCTAGGTCTTTTAGGAGTTCCTTAAATTTAGTTTCAGTCATTAATCTATAATCTTTATCACCTATTACATCTTTTATTTCTCCTTCAGTCATATAGAAAAAGTCTCTGATTGCTTCGATCTTAGATTTTCTATCTCTTCCTTCTGCTTTGATTTTCTTTTCTACTTCTTCTAGTATCTTTTGTTTATCTTGTAAGAATTTAGCAGCACGCTCTTGGAGCGCGAGCCTACTTACTGGGTTTACAAACTCATTTCTCTTTGAGATATAGTCTTCGAGTGCTTTATTTGCTTCTTTTACATCTTCAAAGTTTAAGTCTTTTAGTATTTGTTCACCTTCTTTTCCAAAGGATGTTTTAGATCCTATCTTTGGTAGTCTTTGAGTCTTTTTATCTACATACTTCATTAAAGGACGAGCCTTGTGATTCAATACCTCTTCTCTTCGAGCTTTCTTTTCAGTACGTACTTGATCCATTATTTCCATGATAGCTTGAGGCATTTCTCTTGTTTGTGTTATTTCACCGATAAGAGTTTTATCTTGTCCTGCCATTTTAAAAGTATCAGTAGTTTTAAATAGGTCTTTTTGTTTCTTTATTTCTTTCTCTTGTTTAACTATAGTTTGTTTCTGGTCTATATAGTCTTCAAATTTTTCTTTAACTTCATTTGAATCTATATCCATTCCATATTCTGAAACTATTTCTTGCGCTATAGAGTCACCATTTTTAGCATATTGGATAGCTTTTTCATTTCTTACACCTCTAAAGTCTGGATTTTTCTTGATTTCAGCCTCAGTTTTACCAGTTACTTCTGGAAGAGTACCTTTATATGCTCCTGCATCGGCTACGTATGGCTCTAATTCTTTCATTGGAGACATATTTAGTACCTCTTTACCTATCTCTACAGCAAGTTCTTGGTCTTTGATTGATTTTACGATGGATGATACTCCTAGTTTTTGTTCTACATGGGCTAGGATTTGTTTGGCATCTTCTACTTTACTACCTGTATTTACTTCTGGGAGTTTGATTTTAAACATCACAGGAGCTGTCATTTGTTCTGCGAAAGGTAGTTTACCACTTGGCTTTGCTATTTGGCGTGCTTCACCATTTATGATTGCTTTTACTTCTGGAGTTAGTTCGATAGCTTGTTGGGTTGATTTTGTAATTAAATTTTTATTTAATTTATCTACTTCTTTTTGAGCTAATTCTTCTGTATCAAATTGTGATTGAGGTTCTTCATTTTGCCATACTATATATTTATTGTTTTTACCTTTTTCAATAAAAGCTAAATCATCTTTCATATCAGAAATACCTAATCCCATATCAAGTGTCTTTACTTCTGCACCAGTTAGGTTTTTTATGATGTTTGGGACTTGTTTGTCGTATAGGGTTGTAGCCCATTCGCCACCAACATTGAGTCCTTCACCTTTTAAGGCTCCTGCATCATCGGTTATTATTTTATCTCCAAGTCCCTTACCTATAGCTTCTGCCACATTTTTCCCTTTCCATTCAGAAGGAGCTTGACCATAAGTTTTAGTAATGATTCCAGTTTTATCTACTTCAAGATTTATTGCTGAAGCACCTTTAGGCATTATATTAACCTGTTTAGTTTCACCATTGTAGGACCATTCAATACTATTTATCTCCTTTGAAAGATTATATCTAGCAGCAGTTTGGGGACCATTGATCCATGCGAAATACTTAGCATTACTATTTACTGCTTCTTGTAAGGCACGTTTTATTGAGAGTTCTTGCCAGTTTTTTAGGAGGGGATTGTTTGGTACTCCTGGCTCATAATCTCCCATAAGTTTAGGTTCACCCACTGCTTTCCCTATAGCTACTTCTTTAGTTCCTCCATAGGCAATAACATCACCTCCAGTTGCTAGTTTATTAGCAACTTTATTACCTTTTTCATCAACAACCCAGAAAGTATCACCATTAGTTGTTACTTTCCATCCTTCTGGTAGTAGAGATTCTGGGTTACTTATTTTCTGTTCAAATCCTTTATTCCTTCCTTCCCTAGCCCAATCAGATTGAAGTTCCTCCATGAAGGCTACCTTTTTACCATCGTAGGTTCTTTCATTCATTCTTATATGGGAGATTACGTTTGGTTCGGACCAGTGGGATGATCGAAAAGTTTGTGTTTTATCTATAACATCAGTACCATACTCTCCTTTCTTTAGTGTTTCTGGAGCTTTAATCAATATCTCTTTATAGTTTGTTCCTCCTGGGAGGGTGTATTGAGAGTATTTGGTATTTTTTCTAGTTACCTTCTTAGGTATAGCATCTATTGCTCTTTGTATATTTTCTAAATCAGTTAAATTTCCACCAACAATATGTCCATCTGAATCATACACATCATAATATCCTATTTCATTTTTTGTTATATTATATCCAGGAGCAGTATATTCACCATTATTATAAATAACTACAGCCTTAATATTTTTAGCTTTTATTACTCCTTCATCTGAAATTACAGTCTCCTCAGTCTGTTTTAATTCAGGAGCGAATTCTTTACCCTCTGATTTTATAGAGTTATTCATTACATTCTCAGCTTGGGATTTTGAGACTAGATATGCCTCGCCATCTTGGAGGATGAATTTGTTACCTGTTACTTCATATGGGGTTATACCTTCACCTTGCTTTAGGACCGCTTTGTTACCATAGACATCGGTTATGGTTATGTCTCGTTTTAGTTCTATGTCTGGGTGTTTTTTGATTATATCTCTAGCTGTGAGGTTGGTTGATTCTTTGAGTTTAGAAAATACATCATTTAATCCATTACTTATTGGGTTTGGAGATGGAAATTCAAGGTTATCTTCTACTATTCCAGATAGATATTTTTTTAACTTTCCTGTGGTAAATGGTAAAAATTCTTTGGCATTTTCTGTTACATATGCGACAATTTCCTCTGCCATCATATTATTCTGTTCTATTGTTCTATTTGTAGTATTGTAATTATTTTCTTTTAAATAAGTATTTAACTTATCGTTAATTTCTGAAAAATTAAACGTAGTTTCCATTATATCTTCTGGATATATAGTTTTATTGTTTTCATCTACAAATCCAGTTTCTTGTAATATTTTATATATTTCTTCGTGAGTTCCAGGATTTACTTCAAATAAAGCAAAAGTTAAATGTTTTTGTATAAATCTATCCCAATATGCTTCTTGATACCAAACACCAAATTTATCAAATAATTCCTTATTTGTTTTGTATACTTCCTTTACTCCATTAAATATATCAAGTCTACTATCATCACCTATATTAGGGTAATATATATGAGTTCCTATTTCGTGATCTAGTGTATTTGTTGTAAGTGCATCTATATCATTTCCGTTTAGTGTTAAAGTATATTTTGCTTCTCCATCGTATTTAATAAAAGCATAATCACTTATATCTTCTTTATTCAAAGTTAAAGAATAACCAGCTTCATCTAGTCTGATATAGTAAGACACTATTTTATTTATAGTTTCTAGTGTAACTTTAGGAATATAATCAGAAATGACTTGTCTTATTTCTGATTCTGATTTTTTTGCTCCCAGTAAGATTTTGCTTGGAGTCTCATTTCCGTTTCGATCATTTTTTCTGATGTTAGATTCTTGTCTTTTTTCCAATGAATCCATAGAGGTTTGTTCATCGCTTCCACGAACTCCCTCTCTGTTAGGTTGTATTCCTCCATCAATTCCTTTTGTAATTTTTCTACTTGGTTCATATTTATTATTATCCTCCTTAGTTTTTAATGTGTCAAGACCTACCCCTGATTCTTCTAGTAAACCTTTTGCTTCTATGTATTCTTCGTTGGTTAGCTTACCTTTTTCATTCTTTGTTTTCAGTTGATCGAGGCGGAAGTATAGTTCTGTATCTTCTAGTGAGGGTTTTCCATTTACTGTTAGTGGAGTTGGATCAAGGCCATCTAGTAGTTTACTTACTTCATCTCTTTGCTCATCAGTCATACTTTCCTTTATCTTCATCTTAGTATCTTCTCCTTGTGCTTTGTTCCAGATGTCTTCGAGTTCTGCCTTAGTTTTAGGTTCTACTTTTTGTGTTGTGTATACATATTCTGCTCCAGTATAAAATGGTTCTTCAGTAAAGTCTCTAATAGCATCTGTGTATAAAGTTTTAGCTGGTACTTGCATTTCTATAACATTTTTTGGATCACCAGTATAAGAAAGAGCAGAATCATAGTCAGTGGTTACGAAATCACCATCGTTTATTTGTTTTCTTGTTTTTCCAATAGTTTTATCTAAACCACGATAAATTGTAACCATTTCATCTGTTTTTACTCCAAGCTCAGAGATATTTTTGTAGTCTTCCATCCCATATTGTCTTAATTCTGGAGTATATTCTCCATATTGTGTAGCACTACCACGAATATTATCTATAAATTCCTTAGCTGATTTAAATTTTTTAGCCGCAGTGATTAAAGGCTCTTCCTTGCTTATTTTTAGCTTAGGTTGTTCAGTTACTACTTCTGGGGTTTTAGTCTCTTCTAGGACTATTCCGTTCTCTTGTAGGGCTTGTTGGGAGGCTTGTTCGATGTCAAATATAGGAGTTTGTGCATTTTTTATAGTTTCAGATATTTCATCTACCATTACACTAGTTAGTGTGTAATCTATTCCTGTTTCTTTTGATATTTGGCGCGCTACGAATGGCTTATTAAATCCTGTATTAGTAAGATCTTGTTTTATATCTTCTCTAAATGCTTCACGTATTTTATTTTGTTCTGGGGTGAATTCTTTATCATCATCTTCTGTAAGTCCTAGTTTTGGTTTTGGAATATTAGGATTGATTTGTGATTGACTTGCTAAAGATGCAATAGTTGATATTCCTGCACCAGAAATACCTCCTACTAAAAATTCTAGGAGCATACCTCCATTTTTTACATAGTCTTTTGTTTGAGCTATTATATTTTGTCTTTCTTCTGGAGATTTGGCATTTTTATAATCATTGGCATATTTTAGAAATGTTTGAGCTGGTTCTGTTGTACCCTCTACTATAAATCCTTTACCTGTTTGTTTTACTGTTTCCTTAAAGCCAGTTTTAATTAGATCAGTTGCTGGTTTTTTAAATAGTCCCTCAACTACACCACCCAACATTTGATCACCAATTACATCAACACCTATATTACCAAGACTATTTACCTGTCCTCTTTCATTTATTTGTTCCGCTGCTGAAATAGTTGCAAAATGAGCTGTTGATAATCCTTTACCAAAAATAGGAACCATGTTAAGTAATACACCAACCGCTGATTGCGGAGCTGATTCTAATACACTTCTAGCTATTTTTTTAGTCCAAGACATAGATGGATCTTCTCCACCCTTATCCCATTCATCTATAGCCTCATCAAAATTATTTTGGAATAATTCACCATAATTAGATATTTTTCCATTTCCAGTTGCTATATCCTTAAAAGTCTCTATATATGCTTTTGGAGTAGCATAAATAGAAGTTGAACCTCTAGTTCCTTTTTCATAAGCAGTTATACCTAATTTACCTTTTTCTGTATTAGATGTTCTATCTAGAATAGGTTGAATTAGATTTTTTTGTATACTATCTTCTGCTATTTTAGGAATAAATCCAGATGTAGGATTAGTTATATTAAAAAATGATTTTACTGTATTTAAAAAACTATTCTTTTTAGGAGCAGGTGTAATTTCTGGAGTTACACTAGGAGTAGTTGGTTCTGTTACAGTTGGTTGAGTAGACATTACAGGAGTTTTTGTATATTTCTGTGATGGTAATATAAAATCATCAAACATTCCAGTATTTGAATTTTTAGAAGTATTTACTTTACTTTTATTATCTTTTTGTGAAGGCAGTTCAAAGTCATCAAACATGTTATATATATAAATTAATATTAAGCTTTTCTAGCACTTTTAACAGTTGTCTTCGGTGCAAAATCTGGGACCATATTATATGATTCTGGGTTTAAATATCTTTTGAAATTCTTTAAGAAATCTGCATCATTTAATTTGTTTATACCCCATTGTTCTCTTAACGCTTCCCAATCATATGGACTAATATATCCATCATCACCTTTTACTCCTTCCATTTTTTTAGACATATCACCTATCGCAGTTGATTTTATTTCAGTACTAGTTTGTTTACCAGAACTAGTAGAAGTTTTTGTTGCTTTAGGAGTTGCTTTAATTATACTACTCATAATAGTATCACTATCTAATCCCATACTTTTAACTAATGAATTTATATAATTTGTTTTATCTGTTGGAGAAGTAATACTATTATATGTTTTAGAAATAGAGTCTGCTTTTGCGGTTAATTCTTGTATAGCTTGATCAGTTTTTGCGCGAGCTTCAGTTTCTAATGCTTTTTTTGTATCACTTATATATTTTTGATTATCAATATACATTTTATATTGATTCACAATAGCATTTTCTTTTTCTTTTCTTAGTTCTGTGTATTTATTGAATTTTAGAGTAGCACGCTCTAGATCTTTATCATTTTTAGCAGATACAGCTTCGGCTAAAAGTATATTCATATTATCATCTATTTCTTTTATACGTCTAACTCCTTCTTCTTCTTCGTTTTTTAATATACCCATGGCTATTTCTGAGGTATATTCTGTTGATCCTGTCCTAAAACCTGCAACTTGTTTGGATCCTAGATATCTTTTATTGATATCTTCCATGCTAGTTCTTTGTTCTTGGGCTTTTAATTTAATACTATCTATTAAATTTTGATGAGATATATCAAGATTTGCTTTAGCTTTATCTAGATCTGCATCAAATGTTGCTTTTTCTTTCTCAGCCTGTTTTGCTATATTATATTCCTTATCAGCTAGTGCATTATTTGATACAGTACCACTTGCATCCATTTCCATAGCTCTACCATTTGAGTCATATACCCATTTTTTACCTGCATCTAATGTTGGTAAACTATATGACATATTTTCTGGCATAACAGATTGGTATGTATTACCAAGTGAATCTTTCATATTACCAACAGTTTTATTTGGATCTACTGTTGTGTTTGTTTGGTTGGTATTATTTATGATATTACCATTTGAATCTACTGTTTGATTATTTTTTACTGTATTATCTATATTTACACCTGCTTCATTTTGTTTTGATCTATCTGCTGTAGTTGAACCTATTAAATTTTGTTGATTAGTTATTACAGATGAAGTGGTTGGAGCTTTAAATTGAGTTGCAGCCTGAGTTAGTGGTCCATAAAGACTATCTACTTTTAATGGTACATATCCTGCAACTCCTTTATTTTTTTCATTAAGTTGTGTTTGTAGAGCGGAAACACCAGCACTCTTTTCTCCATAAGTTGCTTTTGTTGGGTCTGTATTTATATTTGGTGTGTATGTTGCCATATTATTTATTATTAGATGTTACTTGTATTAGTGTGTACATATTATTTATAAAAATAAGCTGTTATATCCCAATTATTAGCACTTACTAATATAGAAGTTAATGCGATATAAGAATTAAAACTAACTGTAGCTTGATGTAATGTTTGACTTGTACCAGATCCATCTCCCATAGAAAAATATTGTGTTGTATTCCCACCTATTTCAAAATCAAAATAAGAGTATTGACTAACAGCTGTATTACTGGTCTGCATTGATATTTCTATTTTTCTTGTATTTTTTGGTATAGGAATATTACAAATACCTGTTCCAGCATTTTGAGCCATAGCTACTCTTGAAGTAATTAGTTTTCTATTACTATTATCAAAACCTAAACTAATTGTTGTACTTGATAGTATTTTACCTATTGGACAACTATTAGGTAGTACAGTTAAATTACCTGCTGTTCCTGATAAATAAATATTATCACCTATTGAATAGTTATATTGTGAAGTACTATATACTGTCATCTTAAATATTTTTTGTGTAGAACCACCACCTGTTGTTCCAACTGTTGTACAAGCATTATTATTTGTTGAGAAAAATAAATTTGAAACAACAGAAACATTAGATTTTACATTATAATAATTACTTCCATCACCTCCAGCAGCAGAAAGTTTAGCAATATAATAAGTATTTGGTTTTACTACTACAGGAGAACTAAAAGTGAAGGTATTTATTGCATTTGATGTAATGCTAGATTTTACAACAGAATTACCTGTGTATGTAGATACTATTGTATTTTTATTTGTAAATCCTGTAACTTCAAATAAAAGAAGTGTAAGATTACCAGCCCCCAACCCATGTGTAGTAAAAAAATCAATATCTATTTTTGTTATATTATCTACATTTGAACCAACAAAAAATCCAGTACCTGCTTCTACTCCACTCCCAGTAAAAATCTGAGTTAATTGATAATCACCATCAGATTGTGTAGCAATAGCGTTTTCTGCAACTGCAGTAGAAGTAGCTCCTAAATCTGGAACTGTTACTACAGCACCGTATCTTGTTTCTATTTTTTTAACATCATTTACATCTCCATTTTCAAGAGCAATTCCAAGATAATTATATGATATTTCACCATTATTAGTGCTTGCTTTATAAACCTTACTATCACTTGATTTTAAATATACTGCTTGCCCTGCTGTTATTGTTTCACCATAGGTGTATGTTTGTATAGTGGCATACCCTGATACAACACTTGACCTAACTACTGATCCTGTTCCAGTAGTATCTGCATTATCAACTAGTTTATTACTACTTGATACTGCTGTACCAGAAGTTCCCACAAGTGCATTATTTTCATCTTGTGTTGGGACACGAAGGTCGTCTGTTGCTACTGCAATATTACTTGTAGCAGTAGTCATTTTAACTGTTCCAAATAAAAGATTTGTTGCAGTACCTATAACTCCAGTAATAAAGTTCGCTATATAAGTCTTTATTGCTTTTTGTGAAGGCACTACAGAATCTGAGTTAGCTGCTAGAGTTGCATCTGTATCTATTTGTTCATCTGTTAAGAAACTATCATAAACTTGTGGATTATTTCCAAATATTACTATTTCACCAGATGGATGATCACATTTATATCCACCTGTATCATATGGGCTGACTTCTTTTAATCCTCTTACTACGCTTGTAATATCAACTGTTCCATCTGCGTTTACTGTTACATTAGATCCAATTATTGAAAAAATTTCTTCTCTTGATGTTCCAGGAGCGTAAGTACCATGAAGTATATCCCCTATATCACTAGCTGAGATTGGTGAATCATCTAGTTTTAAAAGATTTTTTAATTGAATAGTTGTAGAAGAGTCACTTATTCCATAAGTTAATGTTGTTGCTTTAGTTTGTATATATTTTCTTACCATATATGTTTGTTATTAATTATAATTATATCACGACTTTTTTATTTTATCTATGTAGATAAGTTGGTAAATTTGTTGATACTCTTGCATTTGGTCCATGGGCTAATATTTCAAACTGCGCATTTTCTGAATCAGAGCTTAAAATAATCTGATGTTCAAAGAAATCCTCAACTTTCATATCCCAAAATACTCTATATTTATTTAGATTTGATAATTGGAAAGTTGAAGATCCAAGTGGATTTTTACCAAGATTATCTTTTCCAAGACTAACATCAAATGTATTAGAAAATCTTAATGGTATATCACCACCATCTAATTCTTTCTCGATGATTCCATCATATCCTTTATATTCAAAATTATGTGTTGCTTTTACTATTGTTCCTTCTGTTTGATATGTTTCTAAAAAATATTCATCGAATTGTTTTAATACTGCTCTATCTCCAAAATTTCTATACGCAAAAGCGGCGATAAATTCAATTTTTACACCATTATCATTATTACCTATATTAAGTTGGTATGATTCATTCGATGTATTTGAATGGCCATATAGGACATTTTCTATTATAGAGAATCTTGATACTGGTATAGTTTGAGGACTTTGCCATAATGCTTTATCAAAATCATATATATATACTAAGTTTTCTCTAGGTATTGCTATCCAGACTGCGTTTCCATAGAATACTCCTGAGACTCCAGTTAAGTCATATGAATCAAAATCATCTTTGATAGGATCAGAAGTTGGAAGAGATTGTGGAGTAAATATATTTTCAATGCTTGTTAGCCATGTTAGAGTTTTTTCATTAGTAAAATACATTATTCCATTTTTAACTGGAATAATTGCGGATTGAGATAAAGCGGCCTGACCACCAGCTATTTTTTTATCAAATGTAATACTTTCACTAGTACCATCATTATTTATGATAAATTTAACTTCATATCTTTCATCTCTACCAGCAAATATAAATAAAGAACTACCATTTTGTGTAAATCCAACAGTATTACTATCTAAAGTTATTTTAAATCCTTCGCCTGGGATTCTTAATGGGGTTGTAAATGAACAGTCTTTATAATCTGTTACTTTAGATCCCCAACATACAGAACTTTTTTCATCACTATAAATTATTGAATTATCTTTAGTCCAAATAAGATTAGGAGTTATGGCTGGAGATACTCCAGTAAGTGAAGTTATAGTTACCACACTTTGAAAAACTGGCTCTCCTACTGTAAATGTTGGAAGTGCTGTTAATCCTGTGAGGGTTGTAGTAGTTTCTCCACCTGTATAGGTATAGTCTACTCCGTTTATTCTTACACTTCTACTTGCGTGAGATACAAAAAATCCTTCTTCGGCCCATGTTTTAGTACCAGTTTTTGTTAAAGTTGTAGCTGTATTAGATGCAACATAGGCGAGTCCGCCACCCCACATACGTATTGAAGTTGTACCATCTACGAAAATAAGGGTGCGAGTTACCTCAGTATCATACCACCATGTTGTATAGTTAAATTCTGTATATGTTAGTGAATCTAAAAGATCATAATAAATAGGAGTCCCTGCGGTATATTCTGTTCTTACTTTCAACTTACCAGTATTAGCTGTTGCTCCTTGATTTGATTTTAAAACTTTAGTTCCTTGTTTTGAAATAAAATCAAAAGATGAATCAGTCCCTTTATTTACTGTTTTTGCTTGGCCATCTAGTGTATATCCTAGTCTACTACTCCATTTATCACCATCATTTATAATGATATTTTTAGAACCTTTTACTAAGGCACGAAAATCCTGATTAGTTATTTCACGTTTATTAAAATAACCTATAGGTTTATCTATAATTAAGAATGGATATATAGTGTTTTGTGTTTTTTTAGCCATATTTATATTCTTATATTAGTATCTGTACCCCAACCACTTTCATCTTCATCATACTCATCATCTAAATCTTGCGAAAAAGTGTAGTAATTTGTCTGTCCTTCTTGACGTTCAGATGGGAATTGGCGCTCATATTGATCATATAGACCTTCTTGATTATCATTTCCTTCTAATTGTAGATTCCAATATTGTAAATCAAATCCTCCCATACTTCCTTGTACTTGCTGAGTTATTATTTTAGATATTTCTGCATCTAATATTCTATAAGATAGAGGTGAAAGGTTTACTAAATCACTATCAGAAGTAGGTTCTTCTATCCATACACCTGAAGTATTACGGAAAACGAAGCTAGAGTAGTAGTTTATGTCGTAGAGAGTACCAATTTGAGCTGTTATATTATCAAGTCTTAGGGTTGAAAGGCTTGTTTTAGTTGAAAAATCTATATAAATAAAGACTGAACCATCGCTCTTAAAGTTATCCACAGACATATCCACAGGTATAGTTAAAGTCTTTGTATAAGTTACAGTTTGATTAGTATTATAGGTTACTGTTACTGTTATGTAGTCGATATTTGCCATATCTACAGTACCAGTTAGAACTGCATCAGATAGATCAAAGCGACATAGGTTCCAACCTGTCTGGAATGCTTCAAAATGCCCTGCTGTGATAGTTTTAGAGTAATAGTTAGATGAATCATTACCTAGTTGCATTATTACGTTTACAACGCTTCCTGGAGATGATACATCGCATTTAAGTGATCCTATCCCAGACATATAGTTATTTGTATCTAGTTCCAAGTTTGTTCCGTTTCCAGATATGGCCCAGGTACCATTTTCAGTAAGTGAGTCGGCTTTGTCGATTATTAAAGGTGAATTTAGATATTTTGCAAAGCGGAGAAATTGCACCATATCTTCCCAGACTATTGCATATGAGTTATCTTTTTTATTATTATTGAATTGATTTGAGTATGTTCTGGATTGATTAGCGTTATATTTATTATTAGCCTGTTTATTTAGTCCTATTGGGGCCTTAAAGTCGCTAGGAAGAGCATAATCATATACTTGATCATATACTGCATTTGGAAGCAATGCGCGTCTCCTTGTCTCCTGTAGATCAATTCTATTAGCTACTGTTTCTCCTGCTTCTTTACATATTAAATAAAAGTTTCCAATCTTATTTAAAGTAGTTCCATGTAAACGAGATGATATTGTAGATTTAATTTGTCCGATGGTTTCACTCATTGTTTTTTATTTTTATAATTATCTGTTAATTTATGGCACTCTAGACAAAGAGTTACCCCATTTTCTAATTTATATCTCAAATCCATAAAATGTGTCCAACTTTTTATATGATGTGCCTCTAAATAACATCCTCTAACACCACATGTCATACAAGTCCAATTATCACGAGTAAATACATCTGACCGCCATTTTAAATATTGTTTATCTCTAACGTGAAATGATCTTTTGTAAATTTTTCTACCTATTTTATTATATCTACTAGTTTGAGAATTACTCATTTTATTTCGTGTATGTATTGTATATTTTTTACCTAAATTAAATTGGCGTATTTTTTCCCTAGCAGATAAAGATACAGAATGACCATGTTTACCTTTATTACCTTTTGATATATTATTTTTATGTTCTAATGAAAGAATTTTACCCTTACCACCAATACTCATCCTTCTACGAAGATTAATAGGTAATTTAATACCTTTATTCCAAGGAATCATACCAACTGCGTTTTTGTTTCCAAGATGTTTTAGTCCCATCTTTTGTTTTGTTATTAAATTATGATGTGATCCTTTTTTCATATATTTCCTTTGTTTTCATATTATTTATCTAATTTATCTAATAATTTTTCTAAAATCTTATTATGATTATTAATAGCTTCTTTTACTGAAACAATAGTAGCGGTGGATTCTCTGACTATTTCTGTTGTGGTATGGTTATTATCTTGCACAAATGATTGATAATTCTGTCTAGCCTCGCTTAATTGTTTTATAAGCTGAAAACATATGTAAGCTAATGCCCCTATTGATATTCCAGCTATTCCTAATTCTTTAAAAGTTTCTAAGTCCATATTATTATAAATTATACTACATACGCTGTTAATATTGTACCTCCTCCTCCACTACCTGCGGTAAATGATATTTTACTATTAAATGTTAGAGACGCACTTCCTGTGAAGTCTGCACCGCTAGCGTTTAATACTATTTCCGACCCAGATATTGTTGTTGAAGTTCCTACAGTTATGTCTCCGTTTGCGTATAATTTACCTGTGCCTGAAACAGTATTCATGTTTAGTTTAGCCGAGTTGGATAGAACGATTGCACCTGTTACGGTTAAATCATCTTGTAGGTTTAGTGATTGTCCTGAACCTGTTGAGTTGGTCATCGTTAGTTTAGGCAAAGCCTTGCCGTTTGATGTAACCTTAATAGCATTGTTTGTTCCTGTAGATGAACCCATTATATAATCACCAGTACCAGCAAAAGTTGTTCCTGTATCTAAAACTAATTCTGCCGTACCGTCAGAACCGTCTGATAGTATTTTAAGACTTGTGTCATTAGTTATTGTGTTTGTATAGTCTGTTAAGTAGGCTCTCTTGACTGTTAGTGCGGAATCAATAGTGGTATTAGGAGAGTTAGAATCAAAATATATTGCGGCACTGGCTAGTACTGCATATCCTCCTGTACCACCAGAAGTATTTGACCAGTTATTTATATTAGATGTAAGTGAGTTTACGCCACCATTTATAAAGTATCTATCAATTATAAATATCCACCCAGAGTTGTAGCCACTATCTATACTGTTTACTCCTGCGTTCCATACTGCACCGTTTGTAGTACTTGCTCTTGAGTTTGTTAAATCTAGATAATCACAATTTGTTGTACCTGCTCCTATTTTTATAAAATTAAAATATGATGTTGCTCCAAACGCTTTTAGAGTTATTAAGTTACCAGACGTACCTGTCATAGTAAATGTTGAAGCTGATATTGTACCTGTATTAAATATTTTTATATTACATGCAGGGCTAATTTTAAATTCATTTAGACTTAAGTTAAATGCATATACTTCTCCAATTCCTAAATACCCTGAACCAGTAACTTCAACATGTAGATTATAATAGGTGCTATTATAATCAGCAGTTATAATAAAATATTTATCGTTAGAAGAAGAATTATTAAATTTTAAAGTAGATGTACCACCAACAACTGAGACATACCCGTATGAGTCACTTGTACTAAGTGTAGCCCATGCATACCCGAAAGTTGTATTATCTCCTGTTAGTGTCCATGTTCCACTTCTTAAATATAGATTGTTAAATCGATTGTCATCTGTATAAAAAGCACCAGAAGTAGTATTAAAATCGTTAGTATCTATTGTACCACCCCATAAAACAATAACTCCTGTAGATGAGAAATTATCCATCCATTTAAATGTAGACCCATTAGAACCATCATTGTCTCCCATATAAACTAACGCTATAGACTTTCCTGCCATAGTTATTTCTACAGTAAGAGTGTTTCCAGTTGAAACAAAGTTAGTACGAGATGACGTACTACCATTAGTATAAGTCATGCCACTATTCAACTTATATACCAATCCGTATACGTTTAATGCTATACCAGTGTTGTGAGTTATAGTACCTGAATATCCTGAGTTTTGAGTACAGTCTAGGTTATAACAATTAGCTGTCGCAGAAATAGTACAAGCCGAAGAAGTATATCCTGTGAAGTAAACACTATCACTTGAGGTAGGCACAGAAGCATTATTAGCTCCGTTATAAGTAGCAGACCAGTTTGTGTTGCCTGTTGCGTTCCAGTTGGCACTTGCTCCGCCACCTACCCAGTAACGTGAAGCATTGTGAAGTGACAAGCCATCACAAATATATGAGTGGTCTCCAGATATTTCTAATACATAGTATTCCGATAGAGTGCTTTCTGTTATTGAGGTTACAATGATATCTTCATCGTTATCGTTGAAAATTACGTCACCAACTTGTAACAGTTTTACGTTGGTAACATTATAAGTTTCTCCAGTTTGAATCCATATTGATTGGTCTTCAAAAAAATTATAAGTACCGTTTATAACATAAGATTTTATCGCTTCATATCCTACTAGAGTTCTGATTTTTCTTTTATTTACGATAGTGCTGTAATCATAAATAGGCTTTGGTGTTTCCTTTCGAATACTTAGGATAGTATTGCTTAGTCTTTCTCCTGTGTATTGGTCGAAATAAACAACAAGGTCGCCAACTTTACAGTCAGTTATGTTCTTATATCCAGTTGTAAGAAGTATATTCATTATGATTTTGTGAGATTAATTGAAAAACTAACTTTTTTACAAGTAGTATTCGATACTACATACACACTATACCAACCAGGTGTTATTGCTGTTGAAGTCCAACCTGAAACATTAGCAGAATTACTTGATTGAGATGAAAGTGTTGGTTTATTACCTGTACCGATTATTGAGCTTCCTGTACTTTCGCTTTTTAAATCAATCACAATACTTCCACTTAATGCACTATCGTCCGCTTCATCATAAGATTCAATCTTCCAGTCTGTGACTGTGCCTGCATAGCCAACATACACTCTTTCATGATGTCCTGTTGTGATAGCTGATCCGCCACCATTAATAGACCCACCGATTCCTCCTTTTTTAGAATTTACGAGAGAAGCAATAGTAGCAAACAGTCCAGTAGCCCAGTCATATACAGCTTTTACGCTAGGATATTTAGTATTACTAGCTTTATCTGTATCTATATTTGTTGATTTATTAGAGACATCTTCTTTCCCTGAAATATCAACTGAATTTATTAGATCAAATTTACCTGTTAGTGGATTAAAGACAAATTTCATATTATGTTTTAGTTACACTTACTAAATTACCTCCAGAGTAAGCCAAAGTTAATGTTGCAACAATAGTACCACCAGATCCACCAGTTTTATACTCAACACCAGTTAGATCAGATCCAGTATAAGAAAGATATATATAGTCATAAGCTGGAATTCCTAATCCAGCCAGACTAGCTAGAGTCTCTTCTGTAGCTGGATTAATTACTAATCCATTTCTATCAGCTATTTTTACTTTTGTTGCATCAAATGCCATAATAATTAATATTTTATACCTGCACTTTCATACTTTGATTTAATAAATTCTTCTTTTTGGATCAATTCTTCTTTTTCTTTTTGGATAGAAAATTTCTCTGAGATATATGTATTTTTTTCTTTTTCTAGTTTAGAGATTTCATCTTGTAGTGATTCCTTATGGGTAGTTAATTCTATTGTTTCTTTATTTAAAAGTTCAATATTTTTCTCTTGATCAGAGACCTTACTATTTAAGGATATTAAAGAATTAGATATTGTATCTATTTTCTTATTAAATTTCTGTACTTCTAGATCTAATTCTTCAACCTTATTGCCTTTTTCTACTATTTGTATGTTTAGTTGATTTATTTTTGATTGGTACAAATTTTCTTTATCTTTGAATTCAGAGATAAGAGTGGCGAGAATTGTCTTTCTGTGACTTATATCATCATCTAATTTAGATAATATTTTTTCCTTATCAGTAAGTTCTTTTTTAAATGAAATAGATAGATTATTAATATCATCAGATAATACCTTCTTGGAATCTTCTAATATTTTTATATTAGAAATAAGATCATCTTTTGTATTTGATGAATCTTTTATGAAGTTTTTTATCTCTTCTACTAGTTTATCCTTATTTTCACTAGAATCTTTCCTAAATACTTCAAAGGATTTTTTTTCTTTTACATAGTTTTCTTGTAAAAGACTTAAATTATCTTTTAATTCATTAATTGTATTAGTGAGTTCGCTTATTTCTTTTTTTCTATTTTCAATATTTAATTTTTCTGCATTTTCTGTAGTTATAATATTACTAAGTCTTTCTTTGGCTAGTATTATTTCCTTATTTATTTTTTCCATTTCATCAATTAAAGCCATATATTTTTATAGATTAATTTTTAAAGGGTTTAGACCATAGACTAATTGCACCTGCTGCATAAGCTGTTATTGTTGCAGAAACCCATCTCTGGCCGTTTGTATTTACTTCAAACATTCTTACATCATCAGTTCCTGCAAAGGCAACTCCTGTATCTCCATCAATACCAGTTGTTGATTGTAGATCCTTAACTGATACATATTCCCATCGGTTAGTTGATGATCTAGCAGCTGCAAAGTCTGGTTTTTCTCTTGAATTTGAGATTTGGAATTTAATAGTAAAGTTTGCACTTCCACTTGTAGCTAGAGTTAGCATAACATGCCTAAAATTTTCTACTAGTTGAGGCAATCCAGCAGTAGCAGTAGCGGCGGCGGCATCAAATATTTTAATTTCTTCTTGTGTGTCCATATTATTTATTAATTAGATTATTAATGTGTTGTTTCCAACCCAATCCTAGCCCCTCTCGAGATAAGGCTAGGTTGAGTAAGAAATACTAAGCTACTAGAACTAATGCTCCTGGATCAATAGGTTCCCAGATAACAGTCCACTTAGTAGCACCAGTATTTGTAGCTGCTGCACTAAGATCAATAGTACCTGCTGTTACTATTACAGGGCTTGCTTGTGATGGAACTGCTCCTGATACTGTTTTAATCATAGCGTTTGCTAATGTACCAGTGATTGTTAATAGGGATCCAACTGCGGCTGCATTTGATTCAACTGTTGCACATAAATAAACATCTGCTCCAACTGTTGGATTTGAAATTAATTTAATTGCATTAGCCTGAGCTTGAACTACTGTCGTTACTTCTCCAATTATATTGAAGATTTTTACTTTACCTGTAACAGTAAAGTAAGGAGTTGCTGTTGTAGCTGGAAGAGTTGCTGAAGCACGATTTGTTGCATAGTGTTCACCTTGCTTCGCACCAAAAGGCTCTGATAATACTCCATTTGTATTTATTGTTGCTAATTGAGCGAGTGTAGGAGCTGTAGTAAATCCTTTTGAAACAAGTATTTTATCACCACGACCTGCTACTGTTGCTGCTATAGCTGTTGCCCAAGTATTGAAAATTCTTAGTTTTCCTTCTGGATCTGGAGCAAATAAGTCTGCTAATGTTTGATAATTTGATTCAGAGGATGAAGCAAGAAGAAATATTTTTCCATTTGTATCCTTACCTAAGAATTGACCATATCCACTATTTTTGTTGTATAAAGGCATATATATTTTTGTGTGTATTCCACCATCCTACCTAGGGTTTTATCCCATAAATACACGAATTATTTTTGTAATACCTTCTGGGCTAGATTACAGGAACCAGCATTGTGGTTGGCATAATGCTTGTTCCCATAACCTAACCCAGAGGGTTAAGTAGTTCAAGACTATGAACTTGTAGGGAATGATCCAATGATTCCACGACCTGATACGAATACGAATCCGTAACCCGCGCGAGTCCCGTAGCTCCAAACGTCTGTGTGTGGATTCTCCATATTTCCACCTGTTGGCTTCATATTTGGAGCTTCCCATTCACCATAGTAGGCTTGTAGACCATTCATACCCATTCCTAGACTTGCTAAGAACCAGTATTTACGCTTTGTACTATCTACTGCACCAGTAGCTGTTGTAGCTAATTGTGGAAGAATAAGATGTTTGTACTTATTTTGGTAGATATTCATAACGCCTGAGTTGTTTTGATCAACATCAGAAGTTGAACCTAAGAACTGTTTGACAGCATTTACTGTTGTAGGATCATCACCAGTAATGATTGTGTTGAAAGTAATGACACGTCTTTCACCGAAGTTAGATAGAATATCGGTTGTTGAAATCAATTCTGCAGCTTCAAGACCACCACGTGAGAATACTGGCGCACCTGTAACAATGTTATTCCATGTTAAAGATGAGTATTTCAATGTGTGGACTGCTGAGAAAATAGCAAGAGAGTCACCACCTACTGTTGATACAGTTTCACCATCCATATCTGTATAGCTTGTTGCTGTACCGAATGTTAGACGATGTGTTGCATCTAATTCAATTCTTTGAGGACAGAAATGAGTTAGGTTTGTGATAAGTGATCCTACTTCTGGATAGCGGTTTTCATCACGCATTTCCTGAGTAATATCAATTTCCATACCAATTCTCTTCTTTGTCATGGTTACGTTGTAACCAATTCCAACTGATGCTTTTGATACAGCTTCTGCTTCTTTCTTTATTTTAGCGTAAGTTTGTGTATCTACTTCATCGTAACGCTTTGTGTTACCATTTCCCTTTGCGATAGAACTTGTTATATAAAGCTGTTTTGCAACTGGCTTTATCATATTTTGAGTTGTTACCCATTCCTTTCGGATCAAGTCTGTCATTCCTGAGAATGATATTGTGTTTAATAAATTATTCATAATGATTATTTATAAGTTTATTGGGTTAATAATTAAGCACCTGTTTCATCCACTGAAGCTAATGAACTTATTTGGATTATAACTGTACTCTTAGCTGTATTTATCTCGACTACAAATACTGCTTTTACTGCTGTTGCACTTAGATCTACCTTATCTCCTGTGGAGTTAAGATTGTAGTAAGCTCCTACTGCTGTTTGAGCTACTGTACCAGCTGAAACTTCTGCCTCAAACTGATCTGTTGAAGAATTACAAATATCTACCATTACTTTTCTTGTAGATGTGTAATCTGCATCTGTTGTTGCAATAACTTCCATACATACACCAATATGGTTTGTAGATGAAGCTGTTGCTGGAATCAAATATCCATTAGAATCAATAGATACTATAGCTCCTAGTGGGATTGCTGTACTTGCTTTTTTAGCAAAATATGCAATTTTATGAGCACCATTTTTTCTTTGTATCATAATATTTATATATTAGATTAATAATAATTAGCACATAAACGCAAAAAAATACGATAAATGAATATCGTACCCAGTCCTTTAACAAGCGGACCAAACTGAAATTGTTGGGGATGAGTTCCTTTAGTATTTCTACTAAAGATACAAGTCACTCACCAAGACCGAATTAAATTGTGTATTGAATGCCAACCTTATATTTCAATACTTATATTATTACATAATCTATTTTATTCTACAATAGTGGATAACTTTTTATGATCATAATACCATTAATAACTAACTAAAAAATCCACCAGGTCGATAGTGGATTTTTAGGCAAATATGGGATTTACTATATTATTCTATCTCTTTTGACAGAGATTCGTCAAGAAGTATAGGTTTCCAAGTTTCTGCTAACTTATCTCGTCTTTGAACTACATCATTTAACTTCTTGATTGTTACCTCATTGAAGTCATTTAGTGGTAAATCATATACTAGTTCTGATACTCGATTCATATTTTGGTTTAGAGTTTCATCTATACCAACTTCTACAGCTTGAATTGCTTGTCTAGCAAGCCCAAAGATATATGTAGCATCTGCTACCTTAATGTCATTTTTAATCATTATAGATAGCATTGCACGAATTACAGCCACATATGGAGATACTTCTCCCTCTTTCTCTTTGATATGGCTTCCAACTTGGAAGTTTTCCATACTTGCGATTAGTTCTATTAGTCTATGCGCGACTGGAATACATCTTAAATCTCTCTCATGAGAGGCATCATGTAGGGCTGGAGTATTTAATTCTTCTCTTACTACTGCTCTATCAGGTAGTTTTCCTTTTGGTTTAGCCATTATATTGTGTAAGTTGATCCCTCTTCTGTAGTGATCGTCTTGCGAGTTATTCCATTAATTTCGACTTCTCCTTTTCCTATAATTCTTTTACCATTATACATTTCTACTTCTTCAGTTGGTTCTGGAACTATATCTAATTCTTGTTCACCTGTTTCAGTTGGACTTTTTTCTTCAACTAACTTCATATGGCCTGATTCAACTAAAGTATTTCCTAATTCAACAGGAAAACCTTTTTGAACTGAACCAACTTCTAATTGACCAGATGGATCTCCATTTTCATCACAATAATCAATAGGTTTTAATACTTCATATGTAGCTAATTCACCATCATACTCTTTTGATATTTCTATCTTTTTTGTTTTTGCCATATATTTATCCAATACATTCTTGTGTTATTTCTAATAATCGGCCGTCTTCTAATTCAACTTCATAAGCATATTGCTTTTCAATTACATCAATAGGTACTTGGACCATAGTTTCAAACATTCCATAGCCATTATCTGCAAAGTCTTTCTTCTGCACGAATCCCTGGCGAGTTACCTTGTCTTCTAGTTCAATCTTTCTTTTCATCTTTACTAGGACTTTCTCTGATTCACGTAGGAATTCTACATATTCTAATTTAAGTGGATCTTTTTCACCATCAAGTATTACATCACAGAATTGAACCATCTCACGAGTTTGAGCGTTATACTCATTGTAGATATATAAAGGTTTACTATCCTTACCTTTATTGACGAACCCAATGAAGTATTTATCCTGCCACTTTCTCATCTTCAAAAGAGTTTCTTTCTTTGCGGTTTTCATCATCTCCATACTATTAAAGTTGGATTGATTTGGATTTGTAGCTACTGCGTTCTTCTGTAATTCTACTATATCTTGCTGTAATTTCTTATTTTGATTAATAAGTTCTTTAAGAGTTTCTGTATCGACTTCTATTTTATCTGTTTTTGGTTTTGGTTCTACTGGAGCGGAATTTTTTACTACATCCTTCTCTACTCCTGCTTTTATTTCTTCTTTTGCCATATATTATATTATTTATTTGCTTCTGGAGCGGCCTGACTAAGACCTAAAGCATTTGCTAATTCTTTACCCTCTGGAGTTGTTGAATGATCTGTCCCAGTTGGAGCTGTTACTGTGTCTCCTCCCCAGTTATTTGCTTCTGTTAGTGGATTTGGTTTTGTTTGAATACCTAGGCCATTGAAAGCGAAATCTATCTCTGGAGTAAGTTCTGCTTCGGTTGATAGAGCATCTAATCCATTTAGTTTATTAAGAGTTATCTTTATCTTTTCTGCTAGTTCTTTATCACCTCCTGCCTTTTTCATAGCTAGAGTATCGATAAGAGCATCCTTTTGCTTCTTGGTGAAATTAGATTGATCTTCTTGAAACTTCTTATGGTTCTCTTCTAATGCTTCCTGGCGTTGCATTAGTTCTTTTTCCTTTTCAGTTAATAGCTCCTTCTCTTCAGCTGTCATGTCTCTGAACTTCTTAAACTGTTCTCCACGCTCACGAGCCTTAGTTTGCATATCTTCTATGACTGCATCCTTATATTTAAGTTGCTTGGCTATTTCAGTAGCACCAGCTTTATAGTCCTCGTTTTCTTTTGTGATAGTAGAAACTTTAGTTTCAAGTTCTGCTATCTTTGCTTTCATTTGTTCCTCATTCATGTGTTATATATTTTTATTAGCTTTTAATTCCGACTTTCTTTTAATAGTTTTAGCCCTGACTTTATCTAAATGTTTTTCAAGTTTTGCACGATCTCTAACTTTTTTATTATAAACATCCTGTTCTGCTTTAAATACTTTTGATTTATAAGGAGCTAATCTTTCTATTGCTACACTTGCTCGTCTTTGGTGACGATTACCTCCTGATAAAGTTATTGGATCTACCTTATTATTCTTCTTACTTTTTTCTGAGGCAACTCTATGTTTATTTATATGTTTATTCATAAGTTTACTAATTAATAATTATTTCCAAGTACCACGATAAAATTTGCTTTGTATTTTCTTATATCCATAATATGTAATTAAAAAACCAACTATGAGTACAAAAATTTCTAATATATTTTCCATTTGTATTTTATTTAACTAATAATCGACTGCTTTTCATCCTCAGTCATTGGAGTGTTTTTGTCTTTTTCACTTAGATACATGCTTGATAATCGAGATAGTTCTTCTTCAACGAGTAGTATTCCTTTTGCTTCAGCTCGTGAGAAATTTACATCTTTCATCTCTCCTGCGTTTATACCAGCATTGTGTATTGATTCAACAATCAAAGAATCAACTACAACTTTGAAAGCCTCATTATTATTGATGATATCAT
>Ga0172381_10001556_pt1 | contig 26700 bp, 35 predicted proteins | sample Leawel6488metaG_FD_119754 | JGI IMG/M metagenome (GOLD analysis project Ga0172381, IMG submission 119754) | Leachate microbial communities from a municipal landfill in Southern Ontario, Canada - Leachate well 64-88 metaG | ecosystem: Engineered > Solid waste > Landfill > Unclassified | place... | reverse complement strand
TTTTTCATGGGCGCTGAGAGGCGTCTATTTTTCGTGGGGTAATTACATTGGATAAGGATATAAGAGGGGAGTGTAAACCTGATATATAAAAATCGCTTCATCTGTATATAGATATACTATAAGATATATTGGCTGTAAGTCAGTCAGAAAGCAGGTTGCAAGATATGAATGAAATTATGCATGGAACACTGACGGAAAATAACATATATAATCCTACACCAGCGGAGTTGAAATTACTAGAAGTATTGCTGATGCCTGACAATGCAAAGTTAAACGTTACAGAAAAATGTGATCTAGCTGGCATAAGTCGTACAACTTACTATGAATTAATGAAAAAGCCTGAATTTATGCGGCTTTGTAAGGATACGGCTCTTGATTTGGTTAAGTCTGAGATTATGTCGCTTATGCAGATCGGTATAAAAGAGGCTAAGGATGGCAGCTTTCAGCATTGGAAAATACTGTTAGAAATGATAGGCTTACATACAGACAGGCAAGATGTCCAGGTCAATATGACCTTTGAGCAGCTACTAAAAAACGCCCTTGGGTCAGGTGAATAATTGTGTTTATTTAGAGTATACCGTAAGTAAAAAGCCGTAATTATACAACAATATGTTTGTTACAAGTTAAATTATTAATTAATAAATAAATGTTGCATAACATCTTGACTTTAAACAAATAAAATAGTAGAATGGGGGTATCTTATGAACGAAAGTCGGGTGTTGAATATGAACATTGCTTACGTAAGGGTATCAACAGTTGAACAGAATGAGGATCGCCAGATTGAAGCACTTAAAGGATTTAACATTGAAAAATGGTTTACTGAAAAAATAAGCGCAAAAGACACTAATAGACCGCAATTTCAACAAATGCTTGAATTCGCCAGAGAGGGCGACACAATACTTATAAAAGACTTTAGCAGAATAGCCAGGAGCACAAAAGATTTACTTGCTATAGTTGAACTGCTTGGAAAGAAAAAAATCAAACTTGTGTCATTGCAGGAACAACTTGACACCGGTACGCCTACAGGAAAACTTATGCTTACCATGATTGGCGCTATGAATGAATTTGAAAGAAATAACCTGCTTGAACGTCAGCGCGAGGGTATTGCGATAGCGAAAACAAAAGGCAAGTACAAAGGCCGCAAAAAGATAACATTCCCAGTGGGATGGCAAGAAACATATGATAAGTGGAAACATCGTGAAATAACCGGGGCAGAAGCGATGAAAACATTAAAACTGAAACGGAACACTTTTTACAAATTAATTAAAGAACAAGAGGAAAGCTGAAAGGCTTTCTTTTTTTTGTTGAAAGGGAGTGATCTAATAATTTCACCTCAAATCTGCGGTGCTGAAAGTTGGGGTTCAATAGCGGTCAAAGACGTAATAGTATATTACATTATACGTGTTTGACCCGAGTTTTTCCGCAAACGTAGATATATGTAAGGCACAAGCCAATTTTAAAGTGACCCAAAAAGGTGCAGGATTTTAGAAAATTGCACCCAAAAAGGTCACTTTTACATTAAGCATTTGAGGTGATAGCATGAGTAATTATTTTAAAAAAACAGACATAATTGATGGAAATGGAGAACTAGTAGGGCGAAAAGTAACACCCTTTTACAATCCCTTTAAAGATGGGAGGGGATACAATTTTAAATATAAATCAATAAACATTAAAACTTATTTAGACATACCGTTGCCCGAGTGTTTTAATGACTCGGAGGTAGGCAAAATATACCGTTTAAGCCGATGCATTTATTCAGACAGTAATTTACTTGCGAAACGTAATCACAGCGAAATAAGCCCATATACAAAGGCTGATGTGCAGGATATAGTTGGATTATACAGGACAAAATTTAATCCGTTTTGGGGCAAAGTCATAAGTAACAAGGTTATAAAATCCATACAGATAGACAGACAGCATTATTTTTGTTTCAATCCGCTATATTTTAACTCAACACTTTATTTGCCGTTATATCTTTACATAGCATTTCAAAACGAACTCAGAGATCATCTACCAACTTGGGTAATAGACAAATATCTGGATATGCAAGGGGAATTTAACCAAATTCCAAAAGCTGAATGATTTTGGCATAAGCAGCCCGGTTAGACTGTAGGACAAGTTCACCTCACGCCTGTCCTTTTTTAATGCCCTTTTAATTATTACATTTCCCCCAATACCGCAGCTTAAAAGTTATCGGTTTTTGTGAAGTCTGAATGCTTCTGGCGGTATATGGGGATTAAATTTTCCACAGTAAGACCATGGTTGTGACCTTATCGGTGTAGCAGACGTGCCGCAACCATGGCTATGGATTAAAGGAGTGATAATATGCCACTTAAAAAAGGTTCATCCAAAAAGACAATAAGCAAGAACATATCCAAACTGATGCATAGCGGCAGACCACAGAATCAGGCCATTGCAATCGCTATGGATACTGCAAATAAGAACAAAAAGAAGAAAAATTAAGGAGTATACCATGCTAATACTTATCTATATCATTCTACTAGCCATAGCCTTGTTTCTCAACTATGCAGTGCACAAAAATGATCCAGAAGATTAAATTTAAAGGAGTAAAGCCATGTATAGAATCCAACTTAGTAAGCCTTCTTACCTTCCCTACATCGATGAGGTACTATCTGCCACAGGAAAAGTATTGTGTTCCGGGCATATCGCAATGGGCGAGGTTACGGAAGAATTTGAACAACGTATAGCTGAATACTGCGGTACAAAATATGCTATAGCAGTCAGTTCCGGCACAGCTGGACTATTCCTTTGCCTTAAGGCGTGCGGCATAGGACCTGGTGATGAAGTTATAACTACGCCATATACTTTTATTGCTACAGTATTTGCTATTCAGCAGGCTGGAGCAAAGCCGATATTCTGTGATGTTGACCGCCAAACATACAACCTTAGTGTGCCATCATTAATACGAACCAAATTGAGCGACAAAGTAAAAGTAATAATGCCCGTGGATATACTGGGACTACCTTTTGATACATCAAGAGTCACAGGTTTGCCTATCATCCTAGATTCATGCGAAAGCTTAGGCAATCACACCAACAGACCATTTACAGCACAGGTATTTGGACTATATCCGAACAAATTAGTTACAACAGGTGAAGGCGGACTTATCTGTACTAACAGCAAAGCCGCAGCTGATTATTGCAGAGCGTACCGCAATCAGGGCAGATGTCCCAGAGATACATGGCTCGATTCAAGTCAGGATGGCTTTAACTATCGCATGACAGATTTGCAGGCTGCAACAGGTATAGTTCAGATGAATCACATTGACGACATAATAGAACGGCGGAAACGAGTTATACAGCGTTATAATAACAATGGAATATATCTAAGCCAGAGGATTGATACAGAAAAGTACAATCCTTTTGTTTTTGTCATTGAGTGTGACAGCAGGGATAAAGTAATGAAGTATTTACTGGATAATGGTATTGAATCACGCGCATATTTTCCATCTGTTCACTTAATGAAATGTATGAAAGGGTATAAGCCGGGTGATTTTCCTGTATCTGAGGAGATTAGTAGGAGAACGCTTGCTATACCCTATTATGCTGATATGTCAGTGGATGATGTGGACTATGTGAGCAAGCGTTTATTGGAGGTAATGAAATGAAAAATGAAAGAGGGCAGTTTGTAAAAAAAACCAATAGAATGGAAAGAGGAATCATGCCAATATCCCGAATTGGGTAACTGCTTTATATGCACAAGCCATTCCAAAAGCAAATCAGGACATATAATATATCGGTGGAATGGTCAAGCAAACCGTATGAGCAGATATTTATATACTCAATTGTTTGGCGAAATACCACCTAAAATGCAAATTTGCCACAAATGCGATAATCCCGCCTGTATAAATCCTGAACATTTTTTCTTAGGAACAATTCAGGACAATATGAAGGACATGGTAAATAAAAATCGTCAAGCAAAGGGTATTAAAAAGTGGAGTTCTAAGCTTACAGAACAACAAGCTTACGAAATACTAGAAGATAATAGACCAAGAAAAGAAATACAGAAGCATTATGGAGTTTCAAAATCATGTATACAAGGCATTAAAAGCGGAAGAAAGTGGAGATATTTGCAGGAGGTAATATGAAAAGAATTTGCATTATCACAACGGGCAGATGGGATATTTCATATTTATACTGGATAATGAAAGACCTAGAAGCTAGTACAAATGAACTTTCTATCATATGCCCTTTAAACCACCATGAATTTAATACCATTTTAACCGAATTTGAACGCATATATCCGACTAAACCAGTAACATCAATCAAAGACTACGGACAATTTTACTCAGACTGCCTAAAAATAATGTCTGATACGCACTTTGACATTGTGGTTCTTGTAGGAGATCGCTTTGAATGCCACGCAGCGGCTACAGCAGCAGTATTGCTGAACATTCCCATAGCACATATCCACGGCGGAGAGACAACTCTTGGAGCATTCGACAATGAACTAAGGAATTCTATTACAATGATGGCGCAATATCATTTTACGGCAGCGTGGCAATATGCAGCAAATATAGCAAGGATGAAAGGGCTATGTACACCTGACCACTTTAATTGCTTTTATAAAGTTAACGATATACTTGGAAATAGCCCGTGGAAATGGGAAGGCAATATTTACAACGTCGGTTCCCCTGGCTTAGACTGGCTAACCCGTGCAAAGCTACTTTCTAAGGATGAGTTGCAGCAGCGTGTATTATTTGATTTGGATGAACCGTTCATTATTGCCTGCCTGCACCCCACGACAAAGGAATTGGAACATACAAAAGAACAAATAGAAGTCTTTATGAGCGTGCTTGAACGACTTGGTGAACAAATATTGCTTATCGGCTCAAATATTGACCCTGGGAACGACATTATACATGAGCGTGTCTGCCGAAAATCATATGGCTGTAAGGAAATATTCAGAGACAGCAACCTTGACCACCTGACTTACTTGTCCCTATTGCAATACGCTGAAATGATGGTAGGCAATTCGTCAAGCGGGATCATTGAATCATCCTCGTTCAATCTACCGTCTGTAACCATTGGTAGTCGTCAGGACGGGCGAATTAAAGGGAGCAATGTGTTTACATGTCCATGCGAGACAGAAGCCATTTTGACCGCCATAGACCGCGCAAGGGAATGGAACGCACTGGTAGGCAAGTGCGACAATCCGTATGGAGATGGCAAAAGTTCAGAAAGAATTGTAAAGATATTGGAGGGAATATTGTGATTAGTTTAATTATTTTAGGAGCTATTTTTATTGTGAGTATAATAGTTTTAAGTATAGATATTAACAAAGATATGAATTCAATAGGTTTGAGCATTGCGCTAGGAATACTTATATCTATGATTATTGTATTGTTGTTATCTATTATACCGATAACAGTAGCTAATTCACTGGAAACTGTCAAAGCAGATGAGACTAGCTCAAAAGAAATTTATGCACTAAAAGACGATGGAAATTTAAGTGGTTCGTTCTTTTTAGGCTGTGGGCAAATAAACAATGATATGTATTATGTCTATCTGGTTTCAGATAATGATGGTTACAAAATTGAACAAATTTATTGCGACGATGTAACAATAGTTGAAACAAATAAGCAGCCGCGGATAATCGAATATAAAAAGAAGTATAAAAACGAATCAATAAAGCTATGGATTCCTGAACCTTTAACGTCTAAAATTGTCATTGAAATACCAAAAGGTTCAATAAAATACGATTTTAAAGTAAATTTAGAATAATTTTAATAAATTGCGAGGCACAATATGAAAACTTGCATCTTTCTAACTACCCGCTACGGCTCAAATCGCCTGCCTGGTAAGCACTTAATGAACATAAACGGTGAAACATTGACTGACATACTGATAAAAAGACTTAAACACACAAAAATACCCATCATAATGTGTACACCAGATACCCCGGAAGACAACACACACATGAAAGCCGTGGCCGATAGAAATAATATCGGCTTTTTTTCTGGAGAAAGGCAAAATATCATTAAAAGGCATCTTGATTGTGCGCAGAAATATGGAATTGAGTACATTATCCTTTCTGAGGGCGATGATTGGCTCGTATGTAGAGAAACCATCAATGCAGTCTACTACAGGGCAAATGAATTAAAGTTTCAGAAAGCCATAAGGACAGAGGGATTACCATTCGGCATGAATGTTATAGCATATCCACGTGAAAATTTGGAAAATACAGGCTTTACAGGTGATACGGGGTGGGGCGCTCACGTTACAAGGGATGCTTGCATACTTAAATTTAACTACAAACGACCATACAAATTGAGTATGGATTATGCACAAGATTTAGCAATTATGGAGGATGTTTATTTAAACTGCAAACGAAATCAATTCGTTGGCGGAATTGTTAATTACTTAGATAAGCATCCCGAAATAGCATTAATAAACCAAAATAAAATTAAAGAATATTGGGGGAACATTGAAAGGTGTGGTAAAAATGTTTAGGAAAAAACCTATTGAGTGGGATATTGACTCAAATGGTTGCTGGATAGTAAAAAGTCACTGGATAAATAGAGATGGATACCCGATGTATAGGTTTGATGGGAAAATGAACAGCATGAGCCGATATATATGGCAAGAATTATTCGGAGAAATACCTGAAAAAATAGAAATTTGCCACAAATGCGATGTTCCGAGATGTATAAACCCGGAACATTTATTTTTGGGTACACACGAAGAAAATATACGCGACATGAAGGAAAAGGGAAGAGCTGACAAAACAAAGAAAAATAAAGGGCAGTTTGTTCCAATGGCGAAACTTACAAACGAACAAGCGTACAGGATATTCACGGACAACAGGAGCGCAAAAGAAATAGCTACAGAATACAGAATTTCAGTTTCAAGCGTAAGGATGATAAAAAGAGGCAATACATGGAGAAGTGTAACTGGCAAAACACCAGTAAAGTCTAACCAAAAATCTCCAATTAGGTTAAAGCAAGAACAAATTTTTTTAATTTTGCAAGATAGCAGGCGTCACAAGACTATTGCTGCTGAATATGGCGTTTCAAGAAGTACAATAAGTACACTTAAAAGACGAAAGGCAAGATTAGAAAACGTAATATAAAGGAGCCAATAATGAAAATTACATTAGCACAGGTAAAGGATGGCAAGCAATGTATCGTTGCAACCCATCCTGTTTTTTATCCCGAAATGGTCAAACCGACATATATAAACAGCATGACGGGTTATGGATTTGAGGAAAAACGTTTTGGCAAAAAGTATAACACATATTGCATATGTTCTTTCGCCTATAGAAAAAATCACCTGTTCCCAGGATATGATGACGGCAGGACACCGGGAAGGACATTGCCATATGCCTACATAGGCGGAATGAAAACTTATGTTGTGATCTGCTATGACATTCGCTTTCCTGAATTGTTCGCACATATGAAAAAGCCTGATCTCATAATTATTCCTAGTGATTGGCCTCTTGAACGCATACACCATTGGGACGCATTGCTTAAAGCGAGAGCGATTGAAAGCAGGTGCTTTTGTGCAGGAATTAATGCAAACGGGCATAGTGCGGTATACAACTGGGACGGAAAGCGTTTAAATGATATTGATGAGGCAGAAAGGTTTATAGAGGTGGGGATATGAGATTTGTTATAATCGGCGCGTTAGGCTCAATGGGGCGGCGCAGAATCCGGAATTTAAAGGCTTTAGGACATACTGACTTAATAGGTTACGACATAGTTGACCGCAAAAAAGCAAATCCTGATTGCTGGTACACGGACATGCTGGACGAGGTCGAGTGCTTTCTTAAAAATCTAACAGATGGATATCCTGGCGTAGTAGATGCAATTATTGTATCGGTTCCTCCGCTGCAAAAGCAAAAATATATTGACCTCGGCAACAAATATCATGTGCCTGTATTCTGCGAAGCTGATGTGACTGAATATTCTGGAAATTACTACAGTTCGGCTACAATGCGGCATCATTCGGCGGTACAGAAGATAAAGGAGCTGCTTGACAATGGCACACTTGGCAAGATATACACGTTCAATTATCAAATGGGACAAAGTCTATATGACTGGCATCCCGGGGCAAACATGAAAACGTACTATGCCGCGCAGAAAGACAGTGGGGCTTGCAGGGAAATGTTCTGCTTTGAACTCTCGTGGCTCAGTTACTTGTTTGGAACGCCGATTGACGCAAAAGGAATGATTGACAAAAAGTTGAACGACCCCGACATACAAGCGGATGATGTATACAGCGCAGCGGTAAAATTTGAAGAGACAGAATGGATAGCGGCAGGACTTTGCAAAGATAAAAGTATAACCGGCACAATTCTTGTGGATATCGTTTCACGACCTGCCATTCGCGAGCTTCGCATTGTGGGCGAAAAAGGCACGCTGAAATGGAACTGGAACGACGACCATATCAAACTTGAACATCCAAGCGGAGTGATATTGCCAATATCATATGATAGAGGCAAGGCGGCTGAGGGGTATCATTCAGCGATCTGTGAGCAGATGTATCAAAACGAGTTACAGAATTTCATTAATGCAATCCAAGGCAAATCGCAGTATTTATTCAGCAAAGAGGATGAAAAGGCTGTTATGAACATGTTAAATAAAATTGAGACTTAAAGCGTAAACCAATTTCAGCAGCTTAACAGGCTGCTTTTTTAATGCCAATTTTCAAAGATAGAGAGTGAGAAAGAAAAACAGAGAGGGATGATAGTATGATAGTTAAATACAAGATAGACAATATTTGGTGTTATGCAGATAACGTGAGTTTGACGGCAACAAAGAATATTGACACGGAAACGCTTATAGAAAAATTTGACAACGATGTACACGAAGGTAAAAGAATTGATGTTTGCAGTTACGAGCCTAATTCAACGACTTTGCTGCCAATGAACACCATAGCCTCAAACAAAGTTTTTATAATGGCGACAGAAGATAAGGAAGAATGGCCGGAATACGATGATGGAGACAAATGCCATTGCGTAAACTTGATTGATGGAACCAGAGTGATCGAAAATTTTCCCGCATCAATAGTACTGATTTACCATGATTATTTTAATAACTCAGAAAATTTTAAAATCACAACTCTTGTTACCAATCAAACTGTTTACTTGATGAACGACAAAGGGCAGACCATTGAAAGATTAGTCTAATTTAAACAACTCTCTATCTTTGATTTAATTTTAAGGAGATTTTATGCGAAAAAAGCCATATACCCAAATAGGCATAAGGCGGCTTAGATGTTTCCGGTGTGGCGGTAAAACACAGGAACAATGGCAAATATGCGCCGATGGCAACATTTACAGGCCGATATGTTTAAAATGTGGCATTGAACTGAATGAAATGGTTCTAAAATGGATGGGCTTTCCTGACTGGAAAGAAAAGTTTGAAAAGTATAAGAAAAATATGAAATTTATGGAGGAACTATGAAACATTACGCTACATATAGCCGCTCACAAGATTGCTTCCCTGCAAACTGTCCTGATACGTTCGTTAAAGGTTCCGGCTGCCATGTAACTGCGGATGATGGCAGAGAGTTCATTGATTGGGGTATGGCTTTAAGAAGTGTTATTTTGGGCTACTGCAATCCAGTAGTGGATGAAGCGGTAAAGAAGGCCATAGACAAAGGTGTATGCTTTACACGGTCTAACCCATATGAAGGGGAACTGCGGGAAATTATAACGCAGGAACTGAAACTCGGCGAAATGTGTAAGTTTGGTAAGAACGGGAGTGATGCAACTCATGCTGCTTGTAAACTCGCCAGAGCTTATACAGGTAGAAATATTGTACTTATTGCGGAAGAAAATCCATTCATCTCTACAGCAGACTTTTTTATTGGTTCAACGATTGTTGATGGCGGTATACCATTTGATGAAAATGAAACGGTAAGAAAATATTCATACAATGCATTGGTAAACATAACCCATCCAAATAGTAAGTGTTTTGGGCACAATGGAAAAGCCGAAATTACAGAGCTTGAATGGATGTGCGATGCCTTTAAACCCGCTGCTATCATTCTTGACCCCGCTACGGTAGACATAACTCGCGAAAAACTACAATATATCCGTGACCTATGCGACAAATACGGTATTATATTCATACTCGATGAGACAATATCGGGATTCAGATACGATATAAGAGGCGTACAGGGCTTATATGGCGTCAAACCTGATCTGGCGTGTTACGGCAAGGGCATGGCGAACGGTTACGCGGTGAGCTGTCTGGCGGGCAGGAAAGAGCTATTTGATTTAGGATTACGTGATAAAGGAAATGTATTTCTTTTATCCGGGACTTATTTTTCAAATACAACCGATTTATCGGCGGCAATAGCTACTATAAGGGAATTACATGATAATAATGTAGTTAACCATATATGGGCAGTGGGGCGAAGATTCGCAGAAATGTTAAAAACTGCAATATATGACGCTGGAATGGATAAATATATGCAGGTCAATGACTTCATGCCATGTAATCCGTCAATTGCGTATGCGACCTACGACGATAATATAAAACCACTGGAGATAAAAACATTATTCGATCAATTTTTAATCGAACAAGGTATTTTGATGCCGTACGTATCAATTAGTTTTTCGCATGGCGCAAATGAGGTTAACGCAACTATAGAAGCAGTTCATAAAGCCTTAATTGTATGTAAAAAAGCCATAGACAGCGGGAGTGTAAGGGATTTATTACAAGGCGGACACTGTGAAGCGCCAGTTTTTAGAAGAACATGAGTGGGGGTGTGTCAATGACAACCGACCAAATAGAAAACATCTTAAGATATCATAACCAAAACGGTTTCCGAAATGATTTAAAAATGATATTAGGCAGAATTTCAGACCTTAAAGAAAGGCAATCTGAAATATCTGCCGTTAATTTTAGAGTGGCGGTTCCGGCTAATCATAGCAATGTGTCAAGTGTAGAGGTTTATGTCGTACGAAATGCCACGATAACTGAAATGGAGATCGAAACGCGGGAACTTGAGCGCTTTATTGAAAAATTAAACAGCGCAATGTCAAGTTTATTGCCAAATGAGCAAAGTGTTGTGCTGTCAAGGTATTTCACAAAAGATGGCAGCGTAAAAGAATTTAAAAACGTCTCAATAGAATGTAACTATAGCGAGGATTGGTGCAAGGAATTGAACAAACGAGCGCTTGAACATATTAAAACTTTCTTGTCGGGGTATAAAATTGAGTGGCAGACTTTAAGGTAACCCACTTTTAGTCCACTTCATATAAGGAAATACGGTATATACTGTAAATATGGCAATTCTCCTTTTTAATATTTGTAGCAGTAAGGTTGTTTTAAACGAGCAACCTTATTTTTTTATGCCTAAAATTGGGGTGAAATAGTGGATGATCTGAAAAAATTAATGACTGGCACTAAATTATACTTCAAAACATGCTTGAAAATACGAGACAGAGAAACAAGCACAATTAAGCCGTTTACAACTAATAAAAGTCAAGACAGGCTTGTAAAAATAGTAGAGGATTGGAAAGAACAATACCCCGATGAAAATACAAGGCCTACACTATATGTAATAATATGTAAAAGCAGAAAGCAGGGCTTTAGTACATGTACTGAGGCTATTTTTTTTAAGGAGTTGCATTTTAGTTTAGGCAAGGTTGCAATGATAGTCAGCTTTGATGCAGATTCAGCAACGACTATCAACAACATGTCGGATTTATTTTATCAGGAATTACCGCAGTTTTTAAAACCGGCTAAGCGGTCAAGTTTAAGTAAAGGATTGTTACTTGAAAATCCGCGATTTGACCCATCAAAACCAATTACGCCAAGCAACGACCCTGGACTACAATGTAAGTTCTTAATTGAAACGGCAGATAACAAAAACGCAGGTTCTTCTTACACGATAAACTACTTGCATTTGAGCGAGATCGCCAAATGGCCGGGAAACATTAAAGAAACAATGACATCGCTACTTAACTCTGTTCCGCAAACAAACAGCATTGTCATATGTGAAAGCACTTCTAAAGGCATGAACTACTTTAAAAGCTTGTGGGACGATGCCGTATTAGGGAAAAACAGTTATATTCCATTGTTTGTACCGTGGTTTGACGATGAAGGTTACAGGATGCCTTATACAGGGTTTGAATTAAACGAAGAAGAACTACGTATCAAGGAAGAATATAACCTTGACAACGACCAGCTAGAATGGCGCAGATGGGCGATAAAAAACAAATGTTCAGGTGATTTAGACCAATTTCACCAAGAGTATCCGGCGTGTCCAGAAGAAAGCTTCCTTTCATCAGGCAGACCAGTATTTGGCATAACAAAGGTTACAAGACGATTGGAATTATTATCAAAACAGTATAAAGAAAACCCGCCTGATGTTGGATATATCGAAGTGCAAAATGGAAGATATGTTTTTGTACCAGATAAAAATGGCACATTGATTATTTATGAACACCCCAAACCTAATATTCCGTATGTTATCGGCGCAGATGTAGCAGAAGGAATTAGAGGCGGCGACTATAGTGTCAATCAGGTTTGCGACAACACTACAGGAAATCAAGTTGCATCACAAAGATTGCATACTGAACCAGATAGATTTGCAGAAGAACAGATAAAACTTGCGAAATATTACAATAATGCATTAGTCGCTACAGAAGCTAATAATCATGGACTCACGTCAATAAAACATATGCAATATTTGGGGTACTACAACCAGTATAAGCGCGAGACATACGACGAAATTTCAGGTTCCAAGCAACAAAAATTTGGATTTCTGACAACAACATCGACAAGGCCGAAACTGATAGACAAGGCAAGAGCAATAGTGCGTGATGAAATCTTTTTAGTAAACGACCTTGCCACATTACAAGAAATGCAGACATTCATTTATGCACACAGCGGCAAAGAAGAAGCTGAACAAGGGTTTCATGATGATTGCGTCCTTTCCTTCGCCATTATGCATGAAGCCCGCACACAACAACGCGCCTATACTCGCGAACAGCCGCAGCAATGGGACAACACAAAGTATACTCACCCAAGCGTATTGATAGATTCAACACAAAACCCACAGCTGAAACGATATTATCAAAAGAAATTTGGGAGGAAATGAAATGGATTTTGAGAACACATCAACACCTGAGATTCGCATGGCTCCAACCGTAAAACCGATAAAAGATATTCCAAAACGTCCCGAGACAAAACGAAAGCCAATGTGCAAGATGTCAAAAGATGAACTTATGGAATTTTCTGCTGAAAGATTAATCGGCCTAATGGCAACTTTTGATGAAAAAATGTACAGAACAGATACCGCCTATAAAAACCAGTTTGATATTGAATTTATGTATGGCGTTGCAGCTTACGCTATGCTTGGGTATCGAGACGTGGGTTTTCCTGTTGAAGAATTTCTTGAAAAGTACGGCAATGCCATAAAGAGCGTTCAAATCAAACAAAAAATATTGGGATGATGATAAATGGATATATTGAAGCCCTTCAAATCCCTTGTAGACAGGGGGAAAAAGAAAATGCAGGAAATTAAAAATATGGACGAAATGCTCAAAGAAGCGACTACATTAATGGAAGAATACGAAGCCGCCGACAAAGAGAAACAACCGTGGAATGAAAAGTTTGACCGCGAAGAAAAGATTTATGTCGGTGATAGGACATTCGGAAATACGTATTCTGCTTCTGCTTCTGATGATGCGCGTACACCTATTAGAATATCACAGTCCATTATAGAAGCGCAGATTGACCTTAACATTCCCGAAGCCGTGTTTAAACCAATAGCGGAAGATGATGAGGCGGCGGTAAGAAAACTACAGGCCGAGGCAGATTATACGATACGCAACAGCGACCTTGACGAAGTGAATTCATCCGCTGAGAGAGTTGTTAAAAAACACGGCATAACATGCTATAAAGTTCTGTGGAATTTCAATTATCAAGGGCCCGGATTTAGAGGACGCCCTGAGATTATTGAAGTTCACCCAAAAAATATAGCATGGGCGGCTGGAAGTGTTGACAAAAATAAATGCAGGTGCATGTATCACGTTGAAAACGAGACTTTGCAGGATTGCATTAAAAAGTATGGTGATATAGCAAAGAAACTACCAGAATACGGTTTATGCGCCGACATAAAGTACGATACAGTTGGTGATGGAAACGGCTCAAACGTCAAGAATACAAACGATGTAAATGCGCAGGTTGACCTGTTTTCTGAGCAGATGAACCACCCATTAACAAAGTATGCCGTTGTTGAAAAATGGTATCTCGATGATGACGATGAACTGTGTCTAACGGTATTCAGTGACAAACTAATACTTTTAAAGAAACCAAAATATTATCACCGGCGCAAGTATGACCCTGGAAAAGAGGAATTTGAACTTGATGAAAAAGGCAACGAAGCTTTATTAGATTCTGAAACTGTTGAGGAAGATTACGGATATGACGAGGAATACAATGACGAAAATGGTGAGACAAAGAAAGTAAGCATTGTGAAAATACCTAAAGGAACTAAAATTCCCTATTATTATCCGAAAGGCCCTAAGTCCATTCCTATAGTTATACAGAATAACATCCCACGGTCAAAGTCAATTGTAGGCATATCTGACATTGAAAGAACTGCCGATTTTGAACAGACTATGAAAAAGATGGTTTACAAGCACGAAGAAAAGATTCTCAAAGGAACAACTAAAATTCTATATAATAAACAGAGGGAAGAAGAGGCAAGCCAATTACTTGACAACGATGATTTGACAATTATTCCTGTAAATGACGTAAACGACTTTAAGGCTGTTGACTTTAAAGACAATGGGCGAGAAGCATTAGAATTTTATTCGTTCATATCGGATCAACTCCAGTACATGATAGGCATTACATCGGTATGGCAGGGTATAAACAAAGGCGAGTCCCAGTCCGGTAAAATGACCGATTCGCTTATTAACCAAACAGCTGAAAAAATCGGCATTAAAGCTAATGAAAAAAATATCGCTTACAAGAGAATTTATCAATTACTGTGCGATCATATACTATGCTTCTCAGACGGCGACAGACCGTACAGGATAGATAGCAAATTGAAACCTGAATACGGAACGTTTAACAAATTAGACATGGTAAAAATGACTGGTAATACGCCTACTTGGAGCGGGTGGGATATTGAAATTTCCGCTGAACCTGCTATGAACAAAAATAGACCTGTAATGATTGAACAAATTAAAGAGCTTGCAAACAGTGGGTACATGGAACCAACTGAAAAGAATCTGTTAGTGTGGAAACTTATGTCCAAATTGAATTTTCCATACGCCGATACAATTTTACAAGCTTTGCAGGAACAATTTGACCAGCAAATGGCAATTCAGCAACAGCAGGAGCAGGCGCAGACGCAAGTTCAAAATAGTCCACAAGGGCAGATGCTTAACTCAATAGCACAGAAAATTGGAGGGGCAAATGTCGGGTAAAAATATTCTCATAATAGGTGGGACAGGAACGTTAGGGCAAACTGTACTTGAAAATTTGCTTATTCAAGACATTAATTCTGTGCGAGTATACGCAAGGCATGAACATTCCATGCACTTACTAAGACAAAAGTACGGCGAACATCCTAAGATTCGCTACATAATAGGTGACATACGAGATAAGGAAAGATTAAGCAGGGCGATGGAAAACATTGATACCTGCTTTAATTTTGCCGCCTTAAAACATGTTTGGTCGTGCGAACAGCAACCGTTTGAGTGCCTTAAAACTAACGTAATAGGCGTACAAAATGCAATAGACTGTGCCATTGAACATAATATTGAAACCTTTATTCAGATGTCAACTGATAAGGCAGTAAGCCCCATGAATGTCTACGGATGCAGTAAGGCAATGGCTGAACATCTTGTATTGAATGCGCAAAATTATCGGGGCGATAACCGGACACGCTTTATTGTAGTCAGAAGTGGAAATATTCTTGGTTCAAATGGTTCCGTTCTGGAGATATGGAAGTCTCAAAAGGAGCAAGGTTTACCTTTAACAGTAACCGACATTAACGCCACGCGATACGCAGCGCCAAAAGAAAACATAGCAAGGGCTATCTTAAACATAGCAGAGAGTGATTTGAACGGGCTTATTGTGTTGAGTATGAAAGAATATTCAATTAAGGAATTATTGGCTGGATTTGGCGACTGTGACGTTGTACAGACAGGATTGAAGCCTTTTGAGAAACTGCATGAGGAACTTTACCGCGAAGGTGAGGTTTTTACAACCTGGGAGGTGGAGTAAATGAAAGTAAGCACTATGGAAAAATCATACCAAGCCGAAGATGATATGCGCACATTGAAACGTGCGGAAGAAATACGCAGGGATACCAAAAGAATGTCCGCTGCACAGGAATGCGCTAAGAAGGAGATTGAAACTACAAAAACAGTTATGCGGATGAAGCCTAAAAAGGGGAAGTGATTCTGATGAATAAAGCAACTTTCACGCAACCGGGCGGCGGCAGCAAAACTCGCAGCCTTACAAAGATACGCTATCATCCAGGTGTAAGTACCCGCTACATAAGGGATATGCTTGCATCGCAAAAAGTACAGGATTCCAAAACTGTAACGGAAGCAGAGGAAGAATTAATGATGAATCAAATATGGAATGCAGATTACAGAGATAGGAGGTGATATATATGAAAAAGACAATGCCTAACAAAGCTACCTTTTCTTTCGGTAGCGCAGGTGGTGACAGACAAGCTTCTACGCAAAAAATCCAGAAAGGAACTGATTTGAGGGCTAAACCTTGTAGCAACATGGGTAAAAGCAAGCAAAATGGTTAGTTTTAACTAGCCGTACGCGCCAATAGGGCGCTTTTTTAATGTAAAAATTTAACCGTGAGAATCGGGCGAAAAACTCATTTGGAGGCAATTATGTTATTTAATAAATATTTTCCTACACCGTTGATGGAAGAACTTGACGCAAGTGGCGGAGCCACAGGGGAAGTAGTCGCCCCCGACAATACGGATACCGCAGGAATAGGCGAAACAACGGGAACAGCCGACCCGATACCTGACGGTAACAAACCTGATGCAGCATGGGCAGAAATGCGAAGAAAGGCCAAACTTGCAGATGATCTTTTAAAAGAAAATGAAGGTTATAAAACAAAGTTTGACAAGCTTGCTAAAAAAGCATTACCGGATGGGTTCTCAACTGTTGATGACTACCTTGACTACCTTGAAAGCATAGGCGCTGAAACGCCTGAGACAACGCCTGAAACAAAACCTGCTATTGATGAAAAAACAATAAGCGCAATCATCAACAAACAGATTGATGCAAAGGTGAACGAGCACCCATTGATTAAGGCGGCGCAGAAGGAAAAACAAGACAGGTTTCTTGTCAACAGCTTCAAGGAAGCGCAAAAGGTATTTCCTGACATTCAAAAAGCCGAGGACATACCCAAAGAGGTATGGATGGCTTGGGATGAAGGCAAAAGCAAACGTACACTGCTTAGCCATTTGAAAGAGTCCAGGTATGACGTAGACATTGAAAACGCCAGGAAAACCGGAGCAAATCAGGCAAAAGCCACGGTAATGAGTACGGCACATACTGCACAGGTGAATGGCGCAAATACACCCGCAGAATACGACAATATTACTGTGCCTGATGTAATTAAAAAGAACATGGAATTAATGGGAATCAAAGACCCCATGAAACAAAAAATGTACTACGCAAAACATAAAAGATAACGGGAAAACCTCCCGTTATTTTGTTGGGAGGGATTAACTATGTTTGAATTCGCAAAATTTGTACAGGGTGAAGGAAACAGCCTTTATGATGAAAAAAGGCTTCCTGCGCTCAGCGGATACGTGTTATACAATGGTCAGGCTCTGAAAGTTACAGGCGGTGCCTTGTGCTATGCAGACAGTGCTGACACAGTATACGCAATATCCAAAGTATCAGCCGCCTCATCTGTAGTAACGGCGAGTTACTATCCGACAGTAATACCTGTCAATGACAATCAGGTGTGGAAAACTACACCATCCACAGCCATAACAGCCGCAACAGTGGCAGGAGCCAAGGTTAATATTGGTACCGCTTCTGTCGGAACAAGTGTTAATGGCGCAGTGGCAGCAGGAACAGGGCTATTGGTTTACAAGGTTGCAACGGCGGATTCTCCGACCAGTTCAATCTATGTAATCTTTGCCCCTGCAATATAAGGGGGTGGCATGAATGATTACTTATACCGTAACAGAATTTAACAAACTTGTCGGTCAGTATGAAACGCCTATAATGGCGTTCATGGAAGAAATAGGCGCAGCAAAAGCTGATCAAGGTATCATAAGTGAACTGTTTGAAAGAAGGGACGTTAACGAACCTTCCGTTTCTATTCTCGGTACAAGCGCAAGAGGCGATCTGAAACAGATGCATGGCACAAGAAACTATTCAGACATTGACGAGTATTTTGCAAAGACTTGTGAATTTACTGAATTTTCCGACACCGCATCATTTGGCAGAAAGTTCCTTGACGACAACAAACTCCTGTCCATGCAGACAGCAGGCAAATCACTGATGGAATCCGCATACAGAACGCAAGAAAACTTTGCAGCAGCAGTATTCACAAACTGCGACCAAAGTTCATTTACTAAAGACGGTGACACATACACATGGACACTAGGTGCAGACGGTGTTTCATTTGTTAATGACACCCATGTCAGCAAGAGCGGCAAAAATACAGCATATCTTGACAACAAAACTCTCAATGCGCTTGACGGTGACAACCTTGATTCTGCAATTGTAACTATGTCGGACTTTACAGACGACACAGGGAATGATGGCAGTTATTTCGGTGATACTCTGCTTTGCGGCATGGGCAACGCCAAAACAGCACTTGAACTTGCCAACAGCGACAAAAAGCCTAAGGTTGCCAACAACGAGTACAACATCTATGAGGGCATGTTTAAGGTTATTGTGTGGAAGAAGCTTAAAAGGCAATCAGGTATGACAGGTTATCCATGGCACTGGATTGACAGCGTCGCGGCAAAAGAAAACCTGTATTTCCTTGACAGGGTAAAACCCGAAACTACCAGTCACAGCAACTTTGAAACAATGTCATGGGCGATCGGTGTATATGCAAGATTTGGAATATGCGTATATGACTGGAAATTTCTGGTTGGCAACATACCTGCCTAAAGTCAAGGGTTACAAGGTATTGCTAAATAATATTAGCATAATATATATATACAAACCAACACAAATATGGTACAATAAAAGTATCATATTTGTGGAGGTATAAAATGTATAAAATTGTGTGCCCTGTTTGTAAAGGTTTGTTTATGTCAGCAACATTAAAGCGGTTTTGCAGTAATGCTTGCAAAACAAATGGAACAAAATATGAAAAAAAGAATATTGCAAAGTGTATACAGTGTGATAGCTATTTTGTTCAAGAAAGGAATACGGCTCGGTACTGCTCAACCAAATGCCTGTACATAGCGCGTAATGGTGTGGACTCTCCGAAGTATACTAAGAAATGCAAGTCTTGTGACAATGAATTTACTACCAACAGAAAGGACAGAGTGTTTTGCTGCGAGGAATGCAGGAGAAGGTATATTTATTTTACCAACAAAGAGGTTGTAAGAGAAAAAAGGAAAAAATACTATTACGCAAATGCAGACAAGGCAAAAGAAAGCTCAAGACAGTGGCGAATCAAAAACAGAGAGAAATTTCTTAAATCTCAGAGCGCAAGCCACGACTATATCAGGTTTGATGGCAACAGAGAAGCGGTGCTAAATAGAGACAACTACCAATGCGTAAAATGTGGTTCAAAAGAGCGTCTAAATGTTCACCATAAAGATTTTAGCGGACAAACAGACACGCCGAACCATCAGCTTGATAACCTTGAAACGCTGTGTGACACTTGCCATATTGATGTTCATAAAATTCGTGGCGATAGGAGTGTTGTAACAACAATTTGTCAATATTGTGGAACTAGTTTTGAAGCGTGGGCGTGTAAATTACGAGAAGGACGTAACAAATATTGCAGTGAGGCTTGCAAGTTGGCCAAAATGTCTCAGCCTAAAGCAAGCTTTACAGTAAATTGTCTTGTATGCGGCAAAGAATTTCAAACTACTGAACACAAACAATCCCTTGGCAAAGGCAAATATTGTGGTAGAGAGTGCTACCAAAAGGCGCAGATAGGTACACACAAAAACAAACCCAAAACGAAACAAATTCCAACAACATGCTTGACTTGCGGCAAGGAATTTATGACTACCCAATACTATCTTGATAATGGCAGAGACAAATACTGTTCAAAGAAATGCAGTAACATAGGTATGAGGATGAAACCTAAACGTGAAAATATACCACATCCGTCCCGCGTTTATGTTAACTGCAAAATTTGCGGCAAAGAGTTTCATGTGGTCAAGTCTGAGATAGAAAAGGGCAGAGGAAAATATTGCAGTCGAGAATGTTACAATATCGCAAGAAATAAACCAAGCGCCTGAAATGGCGCTTTTCATTTGGAGGTGAAAATAAATGAGCACAGATACAACAAGAGTATCGTCATATGTCCGCGCAGAAGGATTTTATGATTCAGCCGGTACAATGTATCAATACGCTTCTGCTGTTAACAACCTTGTATCAGGATTGACTGCAAGCGCAAATTACACAGCTATGAATAGGGTGTTTTCAGGACTTACCGCAAGTTGCGTGGCTACGCAAATCAACAATCTATTCAGCGGCCTTGCTTCAACCGTATCCGCTGGAATGATAACCGGATATACGTTAAGAGCTGCAACAGCGGACGCAGCAACTACAGCTTTGGCGGCGACAACATCTTTGGCGGCAGCTTCCGCAAGTTACGCAGCAAGCGCAGGAACGCTAAGTGGTGTATCGGCTACGCCAGCACAACTTAATACGCTTTTGTACGGCACTAAATATAAGGTGGCATTTGGTTCAACCGTGGCAACTGATGCTGTGGTAATGACTTCTGTTACAAATTGCGGACTATCAACAGCTTTGTATGTGTTTGTAAATCCGCAGGTAACAGGGATAATAGCTGCCGGACTTGCTACACAGACAGGCGTAAAATGGAATATAGTCAACTCGACAGGTGTGGCAACCCAAGCAACTTGTGACTATATGATCGTGGGCAACGCTTAGAAAACAGGCGGCTTAAAAACCGCCTTATTCTTTTGGAGGTATTATGTATAATATTGACAAATCAAGGTGTATCGGCGATACAGCCAACATGCTTTTATCAAATATATCCGAACAGCTGCAAGAAATAACCGTGCTTCTGAAACCGCAGGAGGTCAAGGAAGAGGTCAAAGAAATAAGCGAAGCCAAACTATACACGTGCAAGAAGTGCGGCAAAACAAGCGATTTAAAGGGCGATTTAAACACACCACAAAGGTTAGCGATTCATTCAAGATTTTGTAAGGGGGTATAATCATGGCTCAGATATTTAAAGAAGACGGATATTCATTTAACACAGTAACCTCAATGACAGTTTCTACAGTAGCAACAACATTCCCGTATAACGGCACATTTCATTTGCACAACGCAGGAACCGGAACAATTTACATGGGCATAGCCTCAACATTGGGATCTGGAACCGGAAGCTGGGATATTGGCACAGGTGAAAAGATGGGGCCGCTACATTTGACCACAGGCATTTGGTTTATAGCAAGTGCAGCACAGACAATGAAATATCTTCAAGTCATACTGTAGGGAAGTGATTTTATGGGAATTCAAACTACATATAATTGGGGCAAGACTAATGCAGACTTGGCAGATATGTCGAATAAACTTATGCCATATAACACCGTTATCCAAGACGGAATTTTACTTGATGATTTTTCATCCCTTTCTGGATGGGCAGATGCAAGCAAGTTATCTCTTGACACATTAGATGGAGAAGTTTGTACTAAATTTACTGAAACCACAGTAGCAGCATTGACTTCTTTGGATAAAACAATCAATTGGGATTTAAAAACCATGGGATCTATAAGTTTGTGGTTTTCGTGTAACACAGATACTCTATCTTCTTTTAGAATATATCTTAGCTCTGACGCAGCGTTTTCAACGTCATACAACATAATTTTTAATTCTACTACAGGTTATGATTTAAAGAACGGTCTAAACCACATCAAAATACCACGTACAGCATTTACGAACTCAGGAACACCAGATAATTTTATTAATCCTATGATTAGGATTAGATTCAACATACAGTCGAAAGCGGGGCAAACTGCAACAGTATATCTTAAAAAGGTTGAATACAATCAGAAGTCATTACCTTTTGTAATAATTGATTTTGATGATGGTTACGAGGAAGTATACAATAATCTTTTTGCTTATGCTTCTGGCAAAGGTATAAAAATGGCTGTAAACATAGTGTCTGATGTAATTGGCAGTGCTGGACGCTTTACTACCACAATGCTTGACGCTATGTATGATGCTGGATGGGATATATGTCCTCATGCGAAAGCATCAGCAGATTACACAACTTTGACTACCGCTGATTTAATTACCGATGCAACTACAGTAAGAGATTATATTTTAGGTAGAGGATATGTTAGAAGCGCATACCATTGGGCTTATCCAAATGGTGTGACCAATGATACAATAATATCTACATTGCAAGGATTAGGAGTCTTATCTGGTAGATTATACGGTACGCAAGGCACAATTGCATCTCCTGTGGATCAATTTATGCGTATGCATTCATATCCACTTATGAATACTACAACATCTGATGAACTTATTGCTGTAGTCAAGCGTGCAATGAATTATGGTGGATATGGAATACGATTTACAGGACACAAAGTTGTAGAAACTCCTGCATCCGGTTTACAGGTTGCAACGGCAGTAATGACAGCATTTATTGATTGGTTGGTGGTTAATCGAATTATGGTTATAACGCCAACGGAATATTATAATATATATAGCAATGGAAAAATTATTACTGGCATACGTTAGTTCGCGCTCGGATTAAAATTTGCAATAAAGGATGTGATACTATGGCGTACACGCTTCAAAAAATTCGCGATATGACCTACAAGTTAATAAACGAATTCAGCACAGTCAGTGCTAACATAGATTTATCGGTAACTTATAGAGTGGATGAATCAATTGATTTATGCTATCAAGAACTTGCACAAAAGGACAAAATAGCTTCGTGCGTTGTAATATCACAATTTCCAATAGAAAACATGCTTGGCGAAACATTCTCCTATGATACCCATACAACGACATCCGTGTCTTATACAGCGGCGTCCGCTTATGCATATTATTATGAAGCAGATGGGCCTCATAGTGTTGATATATTGGAAGGTTCAAGCACAACAACCATGACAACCCTATCGACAGTAACTGTATCAGCAGCAAGCACTTTTACAGTATATAGGAATTTTGTCACAGCGGTAACGTCGTCGGACTACATTAAACTGAATTTCTATGGCGATCAGGAATACAGAGTGAGAAACGTGGCTTTTTATCCCTATACATTCGGCAATTCTACCGCTGCAATTCCGGCCTTTAAACCTTACGCAGAGTATAGTCTACCTTCTGATTACAGCGATATAAAAAAGGTGAGATATCATTCAAACGGCGATTATGGGAATTTGACTGACTACAGGATTGACGGCGGCAAGCTTTTGATAAGCAGAGGATATTCTGCGGAATTTTTCCTTGACTACTGGATAATCCCGCCTGCTTTGACAAGTTCAACGGATACATTTTTGATAAAGGATAGAACGGCTTTAATTATACCTTATGGAGTAGCTGGGGATATCCTTATTGGTAATGGAATAAACGTAGGACAAGGGCAGACATTTAAAACCGAATACGAAAAGAAACGCGATTCAATAGATACTTCGACAGAACACGGCAAACAGACAATAGGCAATGTGAAGGGGTGGTGATAACATGCCACTGCAAGAATACCCGATAACGGCGTTTATAGGTGGACTTAATGTCACAAAACCACCAACGGACATAAATGATGACCAAAGTCCCGACTGTGAAAACATAGTCAATAACGAACTATACGGTATAAATTCAAGATACGGATATACAAAGTACTACGCAACCGCACTTGGAACAGCAAACGTAAATTCGTTATTTGTTTACAACTCATTCAGTTCGTCAGACTTTATTTACGCTGTCGGAACCTCGCTTAAAATCGATTTGGCCGGTTCGGCTTCAACCATATACTCAGGCATGGTATCCGGCAAAGTTAGAGCGTTTGAAATGAACGGCTATATATACGCTCTCGATGGTTCGGGATATATAGAGTACAACGGTGCAACAGCTTCCACAGTATCTGGATACATACCGACTTACTATGCAGACAAGAATCCTGATGGTACGGGTGGCGGACAGATAGACGAACTTAATTATATCCAATCTGGATTCAAAGAAACCTTTTCCGGCAATGCCACGGCTACAACGTTCTACATGTCGTTTGGGAGCCTTACAACAGGAAATAATGTAGTTGTAGTGGATAACGCAACTTTAACCTCTGGCGCGGCTACAGCTGGCTTTAACGTCAACTATACAAGCGGATACTTTACCCTGACCACTGCGGCAGTCTCTGGTATAGGAAATGTGGAGATAACAACATATAAGCCTGTTTTGGCTGCAACATGCATAACAAACTGTACGTTCTGCGAGACATACGGCGAAGGTAACGACACCAATGCTTATTTGAGCGGAAATCCATCTTTCCCGGCAAGAGTGCTTTGGTCTGACACCTTGGATCCTACTTATTTTCCTGCAACGTCTTATGCTGATGTAGGTGTAAAAAACGACAAAATGATGGGATTTTTAAAGACTGCCAATACACTTCAACTGTGGAAATATCGTTCAATTCACGGTTTGATTGGTGCGCCTCCGAATAATTCCATTACAGAAATGTACGATGGTGAGGGATTGATTGCAACTGACACGTTAAAACTGGTTGACGGTATCCCTACAGGATTAAGTCAAAGGGGAGTTGTCCAGTTAAAGTCAGAGGGGGACGGGTACAAGCTTGACCTTATAAGCGAGGACATAAACGGCTTTACCGGTATCCGAGAGGGACTTATGACTGAAACTTCAACAGCAAGAGAAAGTGCATTCGCGATTGTCCATGATAAAAAATACTGGCTCCATGTAAACGACCAAATTTTTATCCTGCAATACAATCTTATTCACCAAAGCAACGGAAGAACGGTTTACCCATGGCTTAAATGGACTCTAGCGCATGAACCAATCTGCTTTAATGTCAAGGACGGATACATGTATTTCGGCGGTGCAGGGAATCTTTACAAATTTGACCCATCCGCAGTAAGCGACGATGGCGCGGCTATTGATGCGTATTGGTATTCAAAGAAAATGAATCCTGGGCAAAGCTATGATTTGATTAAACTGTTCACGCATTTATACTTTGAATTCCGCTCAATGTTCGGCAACGCTACAATAGCAATATCTGTATACATAAATGACATAGAGGGTTCAACAGGAGCGGCATCGTATGAATTGGGCGGTGTATGGCTGCCTGACGCTTTTGACCCGAACGCATTTGCGCCGAATAAGGCCACATACTCCAACTTTGCTAAAAGGGTTCCGATTAATTTAAAAGGTAAGTATTTTCAGTACAAAGTACGATGTAACACATTGAATCAAGGTTTTACCTTGCTGAACAGTAAACTACATTACGCGATAGATCGGCGGGTGATATAGGTGGTTGACAGGACAGATAGGTATATTAGACCAAGAGGATATTACGACAATAAAGGGAATTTGCTGGATATAGGCTTTGACGTAATAAATGAATGGTTGACGAGCAAGACAAATAAGACGGAGTTTGACGAACATACGGCTACAAATGTGACTGATAGCGGCGGTGTGCATGGAGTAGAGATAACAAGCGGCACATTTGCTCCTACGATTCGCGGGAGCACAACAGCTGGAACAAATACTTATTCTGTGCAAGATGGGAACTACTACTGCATAGGCAAACTGTGCCATATAGATATTAGAATAACACTTTCTGCTAAAGATGCGGCAATGGCTGGCAATATAACTATTAACACTTTGCCATTTGCATCAAAAAACAACATAAACAGGCGTACTGCATTAACAATAGGAATGCTGTCAGATGCTGTTCTCTCTGGCACAAGACCATATATAAAAGCTTTAATAACGCCAAATACAACCGCGATAAGCTTATGGCAAGATGGCGACAACATTACTGGTGGATGGGTGCAGCATACAAACATAACAAATGCGACCTCTATTGTTGTTGGTGGCGCTTACGAGATTGAGTAAAAATAATTTATGTATTTAGCAAAATACAGTAGTGAACATATAGCCATGTCAAGATGATAGTATGAAGATTGTGTAAAATTAAAGAGGTGATTTTATGATTAGTGCAGCGGCAGTATCAACAGTGACATTAACACTATCAGGGACAAATCCTTGGACGGTGTTTGATTCAAGTAATTTAGCCACAGGCGGGAATTTACAGTGCAATTTTAATGATATAGCCTCCCAATTAGATGGTTTATACAAGCCTTTACTAAACAGTGCAGTAAATGAAATGAATTTAGTTGAAGGTGCAAGTGGCGCAAGATATGTTGGCATGAGTGGAATAGTTGGCTTTGGCACAGGCTCAACCGTGTTTTCTGCTTTGTATTCGCTTAGTACGGCAGTATCGGCTATAAACATATCGGCTGCTTATGCAGGTTCAGCAGGAACATTGAGCGGGTATAGTGGCATAATGACTACAAC
>Ga0172381_10001555_pt1 | contig 26703 bp, 13 predicted proteins | sample Leawel6488metaG_FD_119754 | JGI IMG/M metagenome (GOLD analysis project Ga0172381, IMG submission 119754) | Leachate microbial communities from a municipal landfill in Southern Ontario, Canada - Leachate well 64-88 metaG | ecosystem: Engineered > Solid waste > Landfill > Unclassified | place... | reverse complement strand
GCCTGCGCCTTGAAGAAGAGGCTAAAAGGATTGAAGCTGAAAGATTTGCCCGCGAGGAGGAGGCAAGACGCCTTGAAGCTGAAAGGCTTGCCCGGGAAGAGGCTGAACGCCTGCGCCGCGAGGAAGAGGCTGAACGCCGGGAGAAGGAAAGGGTCTATCTTGAAAATCATACCCTTAAATGCGGAGATTATCGTTTATTCGTAGATAAATCCAGCCGTTGCCTGAAGATTTATTTTCAAGATAAGGAAATTACCGGTTTGAAAGGGCTTAACAGTATATTTTGTTTGTATGATGGAAATACGCCGTGTTGGTGCCTTACGAATAATTTGGACGCTTCTTCCTGGTTTGTGGAAAAGCCCGGTCCTGAAGAGCTCATGATAATTTTTGATTTTAATTTTCTTAAACAGCGCTGGCATTTGTCGTTTAAAGAAAATGGCATATTGGATATTAAGATAACAATTAATGCCTCTTCCGAATTTTCCGTTGATAACCGTTTCGTGAGGCTGGAACTTTTAAATAAATACGATTTATGGGAAACTTCCCATGAACGCGGATCTTTTTCGGGTTCCCAGTATCTTAATGATATCTTGCCGGTGAGGTTGAAGAATATGAGGGTTTGCCAGGCGGCTGTTGCCGCGGAAAAAAAATGCGTTCCAAGAGCGATTTTCGAGGTTACCGGTAAGGTTGAACAATATGTGACCGCGATATTTAAACAACGGCAAGGGGAACAGGAAGCTTCTTGTATTAGTTTTTCTCCGGTATTGTCCTGGACTGAAAGGTCGCTTGCCCCGGGAGAAAACCTTTTTTTTGAAGGCAGGATTATTTTTGACGAGCAAAAAAAATTAACTGATAAAAGTTATATTAAATCCAAGGCTTTGATCGCCCGGGGGGATTTGAGTTTCAGCTTTGACCGCGGCCGGGGGGAATTTACATGGAAAGGGAAATCTTTAAATAAAGGGCTGGGTGTTTATACGGCACTGCGTTCGCAGGATATCTGGTATGATTCTACCCAGGCAGCCTGGAAGTATATCGTTAAAGAAAAAGAACACCTGGTAGTTGAAGGGCAGTGGGCATATATTCCGGTTTCCCAAACCTGGGAATTAAAATTTATTTCTGAAAATTCGTTGAGATGGGAAGTGCGGATGGGGATTTATTCCAGGACCAGTATTGAAATAGAGCAGGCCAGCATTATGTTGAGAGAAGAATACCGAAGGTGGAAAGTTGAAAACGATATCCATGGAGAATTCTTGGATGAATTTACCAGGGATTATGATATCCTTCCTTTCAGGTATTGGTATGGTCCGGCAGGGCGTTCGGGTCTTATGGCGGAAAGCGATTCTTTGCCGAGGGTTACCTTTATAAATACCACCGGGGCAGGGCGGATGCCGAAAGGCCTGCTGGAGAACAGCGATTATCTTTACCGCAGCAGGATTATTCAATATCAAAGGTGTAATACCGGGGCGTTATCGCCCAAGAAGTACGCGTATTTTTCTGGAGTGATAAAAATTGAAGATAAATAATTTTACATCCGATTTAAAAAAAATATTTTGTCCGGACAGAACGGTTTCTGTTTCTAAGGTAAAGCCGCAGCCTGCCGCGGAAGGAAAAAAAGAAACGGAGTGGGAACACATTGTTTCGTCCGGGCCGTTAAGCCTTTGTTTGGGAAAACGCGATATACAGATTTTTTGGCTCGGTAAACAGGTTACCGTAGGAAGCGGTTTGAATCTCGGAGTAAATATCCTGGGTTTCTGGACAGATTCATCCAAGGCGTGCTGGGAAGTATTAGAGAAAGGCTCGGATTTTTTTATGGTGCGTATCGCTTTTAGCGAGATACCTCTTGTCCAGGACTGGAAGGTTAGCGTCCGCGAGGGAGGGCGTTTTAGCTGGGAGATTGAATCACGCAATAACGAATGGCTGCATATTGATGAATTTCGTATCCTGCATCTGTTAAATCCCGCTTATACCTCCTGGTTCTGCGGATATGAACAGGGAGATTTTTCGCGTTTTGATAAAAACTGGAAAGATTTTAAATTTGATCAATCATTTGCCTTGGCCGGGGTGCGGTTTTCGGTCGAAGGAAAGAAACTGCCTTCTTTGACTCTGGAGGATATAGATAAAAACCATAAAATCCTTATTCAGAACAGCTCCTTTAAGGAAAGATTGAGGATAATCGGGGTTCGAATGATTCTCCCGGAAGATAAGCGCGATCTTGCCCCGGGTTCCCGGCAGTCGTGCAGATTTAAAACACGGATTTTCGAGAATGATGCGGAACTGGATCGTAAAATAGAACTTTTACGCCAGGATGAATTGGTTTCGATCTTTAAGAAGAAAAATATCCCTTATACTAACAAGAATATCAAGGTTCTGTTGGCAAATCTTCCTTGGGTCCAACATGGGCAGACAGGGGTGCGCGCGGGTTCGCGTTGGCCGCACATTAAAGACCTTAGCGAAGGCAATTATATGCCTTTCCCGTTTTTTCTCGCTTACGCCACCGCGCTGCTGCAGAAAAACGGGGTGGATGCACAGGTTATTGACGCAGTGGCCGAAGGGTTAACGGAATCCGGCTTCATGGAGCACCTGTTAAATAAGGACATAGATTATCTTGTCGCCGAAACCTCTGTTCCCTCTTTTCTTAAGGATATCGAGATTTTAAAAAAAATCTCCGATTCGGGAATCAGAATTATCCTTTGCGGTCCGAATAGCCTGACATATCAGCCTTCTTTTATGGGACAATATCCCTTTATCGATTTTATCCTGCAGGGGGAGTATGAGTTTACGCTTCTTAATTTATTTAAGGCTTTGGAAGATGGAACGGATGTCTCGCGGGTGGCGGGGATTCTTTACCGCTCCGGGAAAGGCTTTTTGAGTACTCCCCGCCCGCTCCTTTGCGACATTAATCTCCTTCCCTGGCCCCATCGGGAAAGCCTGCCGATGAAAAAATATTGGGATCTTCCCGGTAATATCCCATATCCTTCAGTACAGATGCTTGCTTCCCGGGGATGCCCTTTTAATTGCAGTTTCTGCCTTTGGCCCCAGGTAATGTACCAGGGTAATTCTTACCGTATCAGGAATGTCGAGAATGTTGTCGAAGAGATGCGGTATTTGGTTGATAAAGGTTTTAAGTCTATATATTTCGATGATGACACATTTAACATTGGGAAAGACCGGATGTTAAAGTTCTGTCAGGAGGTAAAGAAGAAAGGGTTGGAGAAGATCCCGTGGGCGATCATGGCGCGGGCGGACCTTATGGACAGGAAAACCCTAGAGGAGTTGAAATCCTCGGGCCTGGCGGCGGTAAAGTATGGGGTCGAATCCTGCGTGCAGGATCTTGTGGAAGGTTACAAAAAAAATATGGATCTTTCGAAAACCGCGGAAGCCATCAAGATTACCCGGGATTTGGGGATAAAGATGCATTTGACTTTTTGCTTCGGGGCTCCGGGTGAAACCAAAGAGAGTATCCAAAAAACCATCGATTTTGCTTTGCGCCAGGATCCGGATTCGGTGCAGTTTTCTATTCTTACTCCTTTTCCCGGAACCAGGCTTTTTGAAGAACTGGATAAGGCAGGCAGGATCCTTACCAAGGATTGGTCGATGTATGACGGGCATTTTAACTGCGTATTCAAGCCCGAGATCCTGAGTGCCGGGGATTTAGCCCAGGCTAAACGCAGGGCTTACCATCTTTGGCAGGATGCCCGGCGCCGGAAAAGGGGTATCTCCGGGGATTTTGAAAGATTCGTAAAATATCTGAAAAAATACGGGATAGTTTTTGCATTCAACAAGGCTTTTAGCTACTTGAAATTTATCTTTTTTAAAAGAAAGCGGTATCTGAATGGTAAGGCTTGATAAAAAAATATTTAAAGGGATAGAGGACGGGCAGCGGGCTTTTAAGGGCCCGCAGATCGTCCAGATCGACCTCACCGGTTTCTGTAACAATGATTGTATCGGATGCTGGGTACATTCACCTCTTGTTAAAAACCCGCCACGTGACAAGAACGTGGTTTTGTCTTTTCAGAAGATCCGTGGTTTGATCGATTCGCTTTTTGCATTGGGAACTCAGGAGATATTCCTTTCCGGCGCGGGGGATCCTTTTATGCATCCGGAGATCATGGAAATCATAAAACTGATAAAAAAAAGAGGTTTTAAGCTTAATATAATTACCAACATGCTTCTTTTGGATGAGCAAAAAGCCAGGAAAATCGTGGATGCGGGGGTCGATTTGATAACCTCCAGTGTTTGGGCGGGTACCGGAGAGGGGTATGTGAAAACCCACCCCGGAAAATCAGAAAAGGATTTTAAAACGATCGGAGACAACCTCAAGGCTTTGGTGCGGCAAAAGGAGCTTAAACGCAGGTTCCTGCCGCGCGTTAAAGTTTATAACGTGATCTGTAACTTGAATTATCAGGAGATTCGCGCGATGGTGAATTTCGCCTTTTCCTGCCGGGTTGACAGCGTAGAATTTCAGGTGATGGATCTGATTCCCGAAGATACTTCGTTTTTGGCCTTATCCGCGGAGCACATCTGTCAGATTAAAGAACAGTTTGATTCTCTCCTGGAGCACGATAAACTTTATTTCCGCCGGGAGCTGCTACAATTTAATTCATTATGTGGTAATACCCCGGAGTTGAAAGAGTTTCCCGGACGTTTCCTGATGCTGCCCGAAGGTTTTTCGATTTTTAACGGCCGCCGGATAAGTTTAAGCCGGGATCCCGAAGAAGAGGTCTACAAGAGCATCATTTGTCCTAAAGGTGAGATTTCGGGGTGTACCTTAAATAATTTTTCTTGCGACGAAGCAAACAATATCTTTTATTTTCCTTTTTCCAGGCGTCAATGCGCCCCCCATAAATGCCGCCGCTGCCGTTTTAATTGGAAGAGGCAGTTACCGGCAAAGTTTATGAAGATTACCGGTTACGGTTCTTTTATGCGGCGCTTGGACTCGGCTGACTTATATGATAATAATTACGAAAACGACCTTGTGGACAAGGTTCCTTGTTATGTCGGCTGGACTTATTGCCGGGTTTTGTCTACCGGAGAGGTGATTCCCTGTTGTAAAGGGGTCAATAAGCCTCTGGGGGATATTAATAAACAGGGTTTTACCGAAATTTGGAATTCTTCATCTTATCGGGAGTTTAGAAATAAAGCGAAGTTTCTTTCCAAAAACGATCCGTATTTTAACGAGATATCATGCCGGAAGTCCTGCGACAATGTGGGGATCAACCTGCAGATACATCAACAGGTTATGAAGAAAAAAGAGCCTCCGGGAGAAGATGAAGACAGGATCTTGCCGTCCGGGCAGCCTTCAGGAAAGTTGAGTCTCAGGGTTTTAAAATCCCGCAGTAAGGTTATCGTTCAGGCGGTAAGTTTTGACCGGGGTAACGTAAACTCTAATAAGCATAATTTCGGGCAGGGCCTGATTATTGACGGAGGGTATCACTTCGCATTGGCCGAGTATGATATTTTCTTCAAAAGTTCCGGAAGTTATGAATTATGGTCGAAATACGCAGCCAGCGACCCCCGGCCGGTAGATATTTATTTTGACGACAATCTTATTTTTAGCGGCGGCTTGAACTGCGCAACCGGTGGATGGCATAAAAAATATGTTAAATCTTTTAAAGAGGGTGTATTGAAGGTGGATGCCGGACCGCATACACTAAAGATTTTTACTAAGAAGCTTATTCCTCATATTCAGGAGTTTATTTTTTGTCCGGCGAAGGGAAGAGACGGAGGGCGGGAAGCGGTATACGAAACGGAAAATATATTTTCTAAACCGGAAGCCTTGAAGCTGCTGAAGTATACTGCCGGGAGGTTTGGGTTTCTTTACGCCGCCGGAAAATTACTGAAACATATCGGGAAAGGTAAATTCCTGCGCGACTATCTGGATGTCATGGGAATATACCAGGGGCAGTATGCTTTTTGCGGCCCGGGGCATGTCCAGATTGACCTTACTTATAATTGCAATAATGACTGTATCGGCTGCTGGTGTAACTCGCCCCTTCTTGAAGAAAAATCGATAAGCTCCAGGAAGAAAGCGGAGACTTTACCTTTAGGGCTTTTGATTGAGCTTATCGATCAGCTGTCCGTGATGGGGACGAAAGAGATATATTTTTCCGGTGGAGGAGAACCTTTTATCCATCCGCAGATTATGGAGATACTGGAATACGCCAAGAAAAAGAAATTTATCTGCTATGTTAACACGAACTTTACCCTTTTGGATAAGGAAAGGTTGAAGAGGCTTATTGATCTGGGGGTGGACCATCTTACGGTGAGCACCTGGGCCGCCTCCGCGGCAACTTATGCGGCTACACATCCGAACAAGGACGAAAACACCTTTAGGCGGATCGTGGAGAATCTCGAGTTCCTGAATAAAAACAAGAAAGAAGTCCCCTATATCAAGCTGTATAATGTGATTTTTAATCTTAATTATCATGAGATAAACGATATGATCCGTTTGGCGCAGGATACAGGATCCGAATCGGTTGAGTTTACCTTGATTGATACAATACCCGGTAAAACCGACCGGCTGCTTCTGGCTCCCGACCAGATTAAGTATCTGCAGGAGGAGGGACGCCGGATATCGGATTGCATGGATGAGAACGGCCGGATCGGTAAGGTGGTGTTATTCCGTTTTGATTCTTTCCTGAGGCGTATTTCATCTTCGGCCGACCTGCGTTCGGCAACCTATGACCGCAATATTATCGATAAAATTCCATGTTATATCGGCTGGTGTTTCGCCAGGATTATGCCTAATGGCGACGTAAATGCATGTCTTAAGGCACATCGTATCCCTACCGGGAATCTTTACCAGGATGCTTTCGGCCGGATCTGGAACGGCCAAAAGCAGCGGGAGTTCCGCAAGAAAACACTGGTTTATGAAAAAAACGATCCTTTTTTCCGTCTTATCGGCAACGATCCTTGCACCAAAGAAGCGGGTTGTTATAAAAGCTGCGACGATATCGGAAGAAATGTACATATGCATAACCGGATGATGTCCCTGACTTTTTTAGAGAGGGCGTTATTAAAGGCAGCGGCCAGGATAGGGAAAAGGCCCAGAATCAATTATCTTTCCGTTGCCAGGTCAAGCGACCTTATTTTAGATGGGATACGCAACGGCAGGGAGGCTTTTATCGGCCCCGAGCAGGTGGTTTTGGACCTCACCAACCGTTGCAATTTAAAATGCGCCGGATGCTGGTTGTATTCGTCCTTGTTGAAACAAAAGTCGGATAAAACGGTGCTTTCTCAGGAGATGGATTATGAGGTTGCCAAAAAACTGATAAGCCAGCTGGCGGAACTGGGGTCAAAAAGGATACGCTTTACGGGCGGAGGGGAACCTTTTCTGCACCCCCGGATTATGGAGTTGTTGGAATACGCTAAATCCAAGGGTCTGATCTGTTGCCTTACGACAAATTTTTCATTGCTTGATAAAGAAAAGATAAAAAACCTGATTCGAATCGGGGTAGATGAATTGGCAATAAGCCTTTGGGCCGCCAGCCCGGAAATTTATCAAAAAACGCATCCCGGCTGCCCGCTCCAAGCATTCGAAAAAATCCGCGAGAACCTGGTATTTTTATCGGAAGAAAAAAAAAGAAAACCCGTAGTTACCTTATCTAACGTTATATGTAACTTAAACTATGCGGAAACCGAAGAGATGTTTAAGTTCGCGCTTAAGATGAAGGCGGATGGGGTATATTTTACGCTCCTGGATACCCTGGAGGGAACGGAATCATTGCTTCTGGATCAGGATCAGAAAAATGATGTTTTACGCCAATCAGAGGCAATCCGCAGTCTTTGGCATTCTTCGGACGTGAAGGATCGGATCCGTTTGGAATTTTTTGAAGGGTTTATCCGGAGAATTAAAAATGATTTTTCCTCGGAGGCTGATTATGACCGCGGCAGGATTAATGAGATACCATGCTATGCGGGGTGGTCTTTTTCCAGGATCCTGGCCGGCGGAGAGGTTGTGCCATGCTGCCGCGGAGTAAAAAAAGTGATGGGCAATATAAATAAAAGCGATTTTAAGGATATCTGGCTCAGCCAGGGTTACCGGGAATTTAGAAGCAAAGCAAAATACCTGCCTAAGGAGGACCCTTATTTTCTGGAGATTGGATGTTTGAAAATGTGCGACAACTTGATGCATAACGAACAAATGCAAGCACGGATCCAGGGGAAAAGGAGCGCTTAAAAAATGAAAACCTTTAAAATTATACTTATCTCCGCACTGGCTGTTTTGGGGATTTTTTTTCTCACCGCTAAATTCCGCAATAAACGCCCCAATATTATTATCATCACGATTGACGCCTTAAGGAGGGACCATTTAGGATGTTATGGTTATGGGCGTTTGACTTCACCGAACATCGATGAGTTAGCCAAAAAAGGCGTTCTTTTTGATCAGGCGATCACGCAGGCCCCTGTTACGGCTGGTTCGGTTCCTTCTCTATTTTCTTCCACCTATCCTTCTACAAACGGTCATTGCCTGCTTTCGGAAGAACCTATCCTGTTATCGCTCCCCACCTTGTCTTCCATATTGCAGGAACATGGTTATTTTACCGCGGCAATATCCGCCCACGGCGAGCTCTTTTCCGAGACCCCCGGCCTGGAAGACAGTTTTGATACTATTTCGGATACTTTTAAAGAACCCGCGGATATCCTGACAAACCGCGTGATTAAATGGTTTAAGTGGTTCGGGATGAATAAGCGCAAGCCGTTTTTTCTCTGGATCCATTATTTTGATACCCACGCCCCGTATCAGCCTCCGAATCCCTACGACCGGATGTTCGTTACGTCAAATCCCAGCTTAAAAGAGATCAACCTGCGCCAGGATTTTAAGACCAGCGGGCTTTTTCCGGGAAAGACCAGAAATCTTGACAGGAAAACTGCAGATTATTATATTTGTCAATATGACGGCGGGATCCGGTTTATCGACGACCAGATTAATTTGATAGTTAATTTTCTTAAAAACCGGGGTTTGTTCAAGAATACCATTATTGTGATTACCGCCGACCACGGGGAAAATTTATACGACCGTAAGAAGCAGTTCGGCCACGGGTTCATGTTGTATGATGTTCTGCTTCGGGTTCCCTTGATCTTCGTTTATCAGGATCATCTTCCCGCGGGCACGGTAATTAACCGGCAGGTGCAATTGATTGATATCACGCCTACTTTATTAAAACTTGCCGGGATAAAAACCGGTTTACCTTTTGAGGGCAGGGATCTTTCTTCCCTGATGTCAGGAAAAAGAGAAACAGGAGAGTCTTATGCTTTCAGCGAGATCGAACAGGGTGAGGTAATAATGCGTGCGGTTCGTCTGCCTGACTGGAAGCTGATCGAAGTGGAGTATCCAGGAAGCATAAATGAATATGAACTTTATAACCTTAAAAAAGATCCGAATGAATTAACTAATCTTGTGGTGCAGGAAAAATGGGAATTTGACAGGAAAATAAAATACCGGTTCGATTCCCTAAGGGCGAAACTGGAAAAATGGCGCTGGCGTGACAAAGGAGCATATAAGTTAATCTACGAGGTACACCCTCTCGACGAGGATTCAAAAACAAATTTAAAAGTCCTGGGTTATTTTGAATAATTGAAGGAAGTTATTTTTAAAAGAGGCTTAGTGTGAACAATTTCGTCAGCTATCCTGAATATCTCTCTATACAGACGACTTCGTTTTGTAACGCGCATTGTATCTTTTGCCCTAACGATGAAGTCAGCCCCCGGTTGAGCCCCCGGGTAATGGATGAAACGTTGTTTAGGAAAATTATCGATGATTGCGGCGGCCACCGCACGATAAAACGTATAATTCTGTACTTAAATAACGAACCGCTGACCGATATTAATATTGTGCAAAGAATAAATTACGCCAAAGAGAAGGTCCCCTGGGCCTGTGTGCATATCTTAACCAACGGTTCGCTTTTGGATGATAAAACACAGGATGCGTTAATTAATTCCAGGCTTGACTGGATAGGCATCAGCATGCACGGGATAAGGAAAGAGACGATCAGGGATGCGATGGGATTGGATTCCGAAATCGTTTTGCCACGGGTATTGAGTTTTATCCAAAAGGCCAAAGAAAAAAAGAAAATTGAAGATTTTGTGATGTTGACTTTTTTAAGGCACCAGTATCTTTCGGACAAGGAGAAGGAGGAAATATTTGATTTTTGGAAAAAACAGGGAATTACCCGGATCAGCTTTTTCGAAGGTCCCGTCAGCCGGGGAGGTAATGTCAAGTGCCTGCCGCAGGCCCGCCACGCAAAAGTTTTTGGATGCAAGAGCATCTGGGCAAACGAGATGATGCATATCGTCGAAAACGGGGATGTGATTTTATGCTGTATGGATTGGAAGAGAGAGGTGGTCCTGGGGAACCTTAATACGCAAAGTATTTATGAAGTTTGGAATTCCCCGCGATACGCCGAGGCAAGAGGGAAAAGGGACGGTATTGCCGAATCGGAGGAAAATTTTATCTGTAAAAGATGCGAAGAGTCTGCTTCTGAAGACAGTGTGCCGAAAGTTATCCTGGTGAATGTTCCTCCCTGGCAGACAAAGATGCCTCCCCTGGGGGTGGCGTGTTTGAGCAGCTTTTTAAAATCAAAAGGCATAGTGTCTAAAGTTATTGATTTAAACGTTAAGTTGTTCAATAAAGCCGACCCGGGAAGAAAGGAACTTTGGGAAATCGACACCATAAACAATTTTACCCCCTTGGAGCTGGGAGATAAATTGTGCTCCGGTTTCCGGGATGACCTGAATAGTTTTATCGATGAGATGGCCCGCGCTAAAACTAAAATCATTGGATTGTCGGTGACAATCGCCAGTTTAAATGTCGCCATACATATCGCGCATTGGATAAAAAAGGCAGATCCTTCCAAGATCGTCGTCATGGGTGGGCCGGGGGTTTATTGGAACACGGAGCGGGTAGATCCCGAAAAAATTGTGGACCTTTTTGTGGTTGGGGAAGGAGAACTTCCTTTGCTTGAGGTTATCCGGCGCTTTGAAGAAAACAAATCCCTGGAAAATCTGGTGGGTATTCCCGGGACGATAGTGTGCCTGGATAAACAATACCATTCTTTTTCTCCCCCTAATTATTTAAAGGATATAGACCAGCTCCCGATGATCGATTTTTCGGATTTCGATTTAAGCCAATATAATCCATCCAGCGAATACCGGCCCCTGCCGCTTATTTCCAGCCGGGGGTGTATTAATCGGTGTAGCTTTTGCGTAGACCATAAGCTGGGAGGGCCTTACAGGTTTCGGAGCCCGGAAAAGGTATTCGCCGACCTGAATTATTACCTCCAGAAATTCGATATCCACCAGTTTGAATTCAATGATTTATTGTGTAACGGTAACCTCAAACAACTGGAGGCAATTTGTGATTTAATTATAGAAAATAAGATTGCGATCCAGTGGCTTTCTTACGCAGCGATCAGGAAAGGGATGGTTCCTGAACTGTTGGGGAAACTGAAGAGGTCGGGATGCGTCCGCCTTTGTTACGGGATGGAGTCCGCTTCCGATAAGGTTCTTAAAAAGATGAACAAATCTTTCGATTCAACCGTTGCCGAACAGGTAATCCGGGATACGCATAGGGCGGGGATATCGACGGCGATAAATATTATTGTCGGACATCCTGGCGAGTCCGGCAGGGAATTTAAGGAAACCTGCGATTTTTTGGTAAGGAACAGGGATTTTATCGATGAGATTACCAATGTTTCTACCTGTTTCTTGATGCACGAAACGGATTTGACCAAGAACATGGATAAGTTCGGGATTTATTTTAAACCCCCCATTAAAGAACGTTTCTTGTCTTTTTTCAAAAAAGCCCCGGTTGAACATAATTACCGTAAATTTTATGTTAAGCCGGATAACTCCCCCTGGCAGCGCGCCAGGAGATTGAGAAAAATACTCGGCCTGATTTCAAAGCTCCGGATTCCTTACCAGGTTATCAACCGGGTTAAAGAGGATGATGTCAGGCTGGGCAGGGTGTTTCACGGGAGAAAGAATAACGAAACCATGATTATCGTCTCTTCGGGGCCGCTGCGTGTTAACCTGGATCCGGGTGCCAAGATAATGAATATTTATTGCCATGAGCATAAACTGACAGCGAATGTCGGCATCAGCGCTTCTTTTTATATCAAAGGGAAATGGCATGATTCTTCTTTGTGCGACTGGTCGGCATGGAGGAAAGCTGGTAACCTGCTATCGCTGAGGGTGGATTTTGAGGATATCCCGGTTTTTCAAAATTGGCAGATCGAAGTCGACAAGAAATTCATAGTTTGGTCGGTAAAAACACATTTTACCGAAGAAGTGATCGCCGGGCAGCAGAAGTTCGGCCTGGTTTTTAATGAGGCATACGACGGGTATTCCGCCGATGGGGAGTCTTTCGAACTCCCGGCCATTGAGGATTCCTGGAGAGACGTGGGATTTCTAAAGGCCGGCCAGCTGAGCCTGGCCTCCAGCCTCGGATTGCCGAAGGTAGAGATGCAACAGGAAGGGCGTAAAGATAAAAAATCCTTTATTGAGATCCAGAACTTGCCCTGTCTTTACCGCGGGAGGATGGTTAATTTTTGCCTCCTGGACCTTCCCCCGGGGCGTAACGATGAGGGGGTACACAGTGTTTTTAGGAAAGACAGCATCCATACTAGCCGTATAGTATTAAGATTTGAGGCTTAAACAACGCTTCATGATAACCGGTTGCAGGGTGCGGCTAAAACAACCATGGAGAAAATGGGTCAGGAAAATACATTAAAAAACGGAAATTCGGATGAAGTTTATTCAAGCCTGGTCTTGGCTACCCTTCCGCCATGGGGGGTAGAAAGCCCCTCTATCGGTTTGGGGTATCTGGATTCTTACATCCGGGGCAAAGGAGTGAATTCCGAGGTTTATGATTTTAATATTTATTTCCATAATTCCGCTCCTGATGAGTATAAGATGCTTTGGCACATCGAAAATAAGAATTATTGGAGCAATGAAAAGACTTTTCCTTTAGTGTGTAAGTTGTTTGAGAAGGAGATCGATTACGCGGTAAAGAAAATATTATCGTCTCCGGCCCGCTTGGTGGGATTTTCGGTGGTTGATCCAAAAGAGCGCATTACGATCGAGGTGATCCGGCGCGTAAAAGAAAAAGATCCGCGCAAGAAAATTATTTTGGGCGGTCCGGCATGCTCTACGGAAGAACAGAGGGGTTTTTTTACCGATAATCTTCCGGAGGGAAATGTCGATTATTTCGTAGTGGGAGAGGGAGAGGAAACGCTTTATGAGATTATTAAGAGTAATCCGTCGGACTCAAACAATCTTCCCGGTACGGCATATAAAGAAGGCGGGATATGGAAATCCGCGAGCCGGGGCCTTATTGAGCCATTGGATTCCATCCCTTTTCCCGATTACCGCGCGTTCGATCTAAACCAGTATGTTTCCCCAAACACGATACTGGTAGAATGGAGCCGCGGATGCCTCGGCCATTGCAGTTTTTGCAAGAATTACCGCCTGGTGCAGGGCTACCGCAGGCGCAGTCCGGAAAACATAATAAAAGAACTCTTATTTTTGAGGGACCGCTATCGGATCGATTCTTTTACGGTTTGTGACAATCTGATGAACGGGGACCCTCTCCAACTGGAAGGGGTCTGCGAAGGGATGATCCGGAACAACTTGGAGATGTCCTGGTCCGGGCAGATCGCCCCGCACCGCCGGATGCATGAAGGGTTGTTTGTCAAGATGCGCCGCGCCGGATGTTCCAGGATCCAGATCGGCGTCGAAAGCGGTTCGGACAGTGTGCTTAAAATGATGAAAAAACCCTATTCTTCGGAGGTGGCGGAAGAAAACATAAAAGCGGCAAAGAAGGCGGGAATGGAAACGGAGATTTTCATTATTGTCGGTTTCCCGGGGGAGGGTGAGAATGAATTTGGCAAGACGGTAAATTTTATCAGAAAGAACCATCGTTACCTGGATACCATAAAGTCGATTAATACATTACACCTCATCGCCGGGACCGAAGTGTATGAAAAACCGGGTAATTTTAATCTCGCCCCGCTGCCTAAACAAGATTGGCATTATCTTTGGGAGTCCCTTGATGGGAATAATTACGCCAAGAGAAAGAAAAGGGCGGAAGAACTTCTGGACCTGGCTTCTTCGCTGGGGCTTAAGGTCCAGGAGACTAATATTCAAGAGGGGAAAGAGGCTCCGCTTTCTGTTGCGCGCGGCTTAAGCGAACAGGATAAAAATGCGATCTTAAAAGATTCGCTGGTTTCTCTTCAGGAACTTCCTTCCCGGGGCCGCTCTTCCGGTAAAAAGAGAGGAATTTTAAGCTGGCTGTTGCTCGTTTTTCTCCTGTTTTATATTATGGTTTATATAATGTACTTTTGGATTTTGATGTCTTTAGGGGGGAGGGTTATCCTGGGGGGAAGGAAAAAGTAAAAGTGAAGATACTATTGATCCATCCGCACGACCTTTTTGACAAATCCGAGCCTTGGACTATCCGTATTTTGAACCTGGCAAAAGAGTTCGTTAAAGAAGGGCACAAGGTAAAGCTTTGTTATTTTCCGGTTCTTTTGAACCACCGGTATCGCGGAACCGTTCTGAGCGGAATCGATTGTATACCTTTAAACCGTGCACCGAATATTTTTGCTTTTGTAAAAAATATCCGCCGTATTATCCTTTTGGCGCAATGGTCGGATGTGGTGCATTTCCAGAAATGCCATTATTACGCTTCCCTTCCGGCAGTGCTGGCCGCTTATCTCAGCAGGAAACCTTTGCATTACGATTGGGATGATTGGGAGGAAAAAATATGGTATGAATCTTGCGGTAAGGGGGTGCGTTCGAGGTTTATCGGTTCCTCTTTTAAGCTACTGGAGCGTTTCCTGCCTTTATTGGCGGATTCTACATCTTGCGCCAGTAATTGCCTTATGGATCTTGCGGAAAAATTCGGGGTAAAGAAAGAATTCATATCTTATACTCCGGTGGGGGCGGATCTTGATACATTCCGCCCGGGCCTAAACGGTGAAAAGGTCCTAAAAAAATACGGGATTACAAAAAACGAATACCTTATATTATATATCGGCCAGTTGCACGGGGCGCAATACGTAGATCTTCTTATCCGGGCGGCGAATATCATCTTGCATGAGCGTGCCGACGTGAAGTTCCTTATTACGGGGGAAGGTTTTCTGGAAAAGCAATTGTACCGGCTGGCCGAGGATCTTGGCTTAAGGCATAAAGTAATCTTTACAGGGGCGGTAAGCCATAAAGAAATACCTTTTTATATCAGCGCGGCTGATGTTTGTGTCGCTCCTTTTAAAGATACCGAAGTAAGCCGCTGTAAGAGCCCGCTTAAGATTGTGGAATATATGGCGTCCGGCAAAGCGATTGTGGCAAGCGATGTGGGGGAAGTACATAAGATGCTGGGAGGGGTAGGGCTGTTGGTTCCTTCAGGGGATTACCATGCTTTAGCTAAAGGGATGCTCTACTTACTTAATCATAAGGACCTTTCCAGCAAGCTTGGCCTGGCAGCGCGGAAAAGAGCGGAGGATAAGTTTAACTGGTCTTCTACGGCAAGGAATCTTTTATCGGCTTATGCCAAGATTACTGCCCAGCCGAGATGAGAGTAATTTTTATCACACGGGAAGGTTGTCGTTTGTCCGGGGCGAGGGTAAGATGTTATGGGTTTGCGCGCCAATTGAGATCCCTGGGCGTAGAAACGGAAATTTTGTCTTTTGCCGACGATCTGGGTGCGGAGTATGGGGAGAATGAATTTAAGATGGGCTGGGTGCGGAAAGCGGGTTATAATCTTGCCGCCTTCCGAAGATTGATCAAGGAAAGTAAGGGAAACATTTTTTTTCTTCAAAGGTTGAATTATCATGCTCCGGCTGTTTTGCTAGCCGGTTTATTGCGTAGGAATAAGCTGATTTTTGACTGCGATGACTGGAATATCCGTGAAAACCCGAAATATTATTTCGGGTTTTTCCCTTCTTCCAAGATGGAGTATGCTACCAGGAAGGTAGCGCGGCATGCCGATGCCTGTATTGCCTCCAGCCGGTTCCTCGAGGGGTATCTGGGCCGTTTTAACAAACGGACTTATTATCTTCCCACGGGGGTAGATACCGGGCTTTTTTCCCCGCGCCCGGAGACAGACCCTTCCAAAGTCGTTTTTTCCTGGATTGGGACGGTTTATCACCCCGAGATGCGGGATAACCTTTCGTTCATTTTATCTTGTTTCTCGGAACTGGCCGGGGAGTTTGATAATGTTTTTTTATATCTGGCCGGGGAGGGGAAATATTATGATGAATTAAAAAACAGGGCCGCAGGCTATAAATTTGCCGGCAGGATAAAATTTTATCCCTGGATTCATCCTGAAGGCATCCCGCAGCACTTAGCGGGCATAAATATCGGATTACTGCCTTTGACGCAAGATAGTTATTTTAACCGGGCGAAGAGTCCGACAAAATTATTCGAGTATATGGCGATGGGGAAAGCGGTAATTTGCAGTAAAACGGGAGAGGCCGAAGAGGTCATTGAAGACGGGAAAACCGGGTTGTTAGCCTCCGACCGTAAAGATTTTATCGCAAAGATGAGATCGTTGGTCCTTGACGTAGAATTTAGGGAAGGGATCGGTTATAAGGCGGCTAACCAGGTAGAAGAAAAGTATTCCCTGGGCGTATTGGGCAGGGAGCTTTATTCTATAATTAAGGCGATTTAAAATGGTCCGGTTTTCGATAATCATTCCTACTTATAATAGCCGGGGGTGTGTTGTCAACTGCCTGAATTCGGTTTTTAACCAGGATTTCCCGGAGGCGGAGGTAATCCTGGTGGATAATGCCTCTAGCGATGGAACGGCAGAATTCGTAAAGCGGGAATATCCCGGGGTAAGGATAATTGAGAATAAAGTTAACTTTGGCGCCAGCCGGGCGCGTAACCAGGGTTTGCCGATTTCCAGGGGCGAGTGGGTTCTTTTTCTGGATTGTGATACGGTTTTAGGGAAAGATTTTCTTAGGGAGGCTTTCAGGTTGATCAATTCGCTTCCTGCGGAAACGGGTACTATCCAGCCGAAGATACTGGACGCGGAGGGAAAAAATATCTATTCCGCCGGGATCAGGATGGATTTTTTAAAAAGGTTTCACGACCTCGGGAGGGGGTTGGCCGATGCCTCCGGGTTTAATAATTCCGGCCCGGTTTTCGGCGCTTGCTGTGCGGCAGCTTTATACCGGCGTAAAATGCTGGAAGAGATAAAAGACGCTTATGGTTATTTTGATAAAAGGATGTTTTTTATTTTCGAAGACGCGGATTTATCCTGGCGGGGGCAAAAAAAAGGCTGGAAGTGTTTGTTTTATCCGCGGTTAAAATGTTTTCACCTCGGCAACAGTTCGGCTGCAGGTAAACCTGTCAGGAGATATTTAAGTTTCCGTAACCGCCATCTGACGATATTAAAGAATCAATCCTTTGCGGGGATTATTTTAATGCTGCCGCTGTATCTTGTATACGACTTACCCCGGATGTTTATTTTGTTTTTTGAATCCGGGAAGCGGAGGGCGGAGACAGAGAGAGAAAAAATCCGTTTTCAGGAAAGGCGGGTAACGGAAAAGGTAAGCGCAATAGTGGTGACAGCCGGGGCAAAAGATTATCTTAAGCACTGCCTGGATTCTTTGCTTATTCAAAGTTATCCTGTTCATGAAATTATCGTGATCGATAATTCACCCTCTTCTGCCGTGTCCCGGAACCTTGGCGGGGCATATCCTTCGGTTAAATTCCTTGCCGGTTCCCAAGACCTGTTTTATGGGGCAGGCCTTAATAAGGGTATCGCACTAAGCGGGGGAGATTTTATTCTTTGTCTGAATGATGATCTAATACTGGATATGGATTTTATCCAACAGGGGTGCCGGGGATTCTTGGCTCATGAAATGGTGGGGCTTGTGAGCGGCAAGATCTTGCGGCGGGACAGAAAGACTATTGACAGCGCCGGTCTTTTTTTAACTGCTTGGTTGACCGCTGGCGAGCGGGGATACGGTAAAAAGGGCTTTGGCCGGTTTGAAAGACCCGGGTTTATTTTCGGGGTAAGCGGAAGCGCGGCTTTTTATCGCAGGGAAATGCTGGAAGAGATTAAAGAAAAAAACGGATTTTTTGATCCTGAAATGAAAATGTTTTATGAAGACCTGGATATTTCCTGGAGGGCAAAAAAAGCGGGCTGGTGCGCCTATTATATCCCGTTGGCAGTAGCTTATCATGTGCGCGGGGGATCTTTTCGTCCCGACTCCGGTCTCGATAAGCCTTTTGCCAGGAGGTATCTTGATGACAACCTGCATTATGAATTGATCAAAAATCGTTATCGTACGATCTTAAAGAACGGAAACGCGTTAAATTTATTGCCGCGTCTTATCCCGGTTTTTATTTATGAACTTATTGCCTGGGGGTACATTTTATTATTTTGCCCCGGGGTTCTTAGAATTTTTCTTACCGGTAGGGGGCCGCGAAAATCCTCCGCTTAAGGGCGGCATTGGGAAAGAATGGAAGTGGCGAAAATATTAATTTAGAAGCAAACTCCGGTCGTCAAGACCGGAGTTTGCGGGGATTGATTAAATCAAAGAATTTCCGTCCATTTTTTTGTCTTTTTCCAAACCGAAAGCGCTTAACAAGGTGGGCGCGACATCGATCATGGAAGGGTGGGGAGACTTTATTTTTTTATTGATGAAGATAACCCCCGGGACGAGGATAGGGTCGATCAAATGATCTCCACTCCATTTTCTCCTGTTTTCTTCAATTAATTCAGTAGCCACCCCGCCGATCGCGGTCCTCCAGGACGTCCGGAAACCTTTAGCAAATCCCACAAAAAGATCAGGGGCATCATCACTGTATTCTCCGCGGAAAACATCTTCCCGCAGGTAAACATTATTAACCGCTTTCTGGTTTTTGGAGTCCTTTAATTTTAACAAGCCTTCTTTAATTTTTAATTTAAGGTTTTTTGATTCCGCGTCGGTTACGATACCTTCGGCTTCACGTCCTTTTTTGTTCAGGTAGATGCCTCCGAACCCGATGGAATAAGCTTTTGTTTTGGACCAGTCTATGCCGTCCAGGAAACCGTTTACTTCTTTGAGCGGTTTTTTTATGGCTAAATACCCGTTTTCCAGCAGCCAGCGGTTGATATTTACTGATTCTCGGAAAGGGTTGAACCCATGGTCGGAGATCACCAGAATCATGGTATCCGGTGTGGCGTTTTTCATGACTTCTCCGATAACCGCGTCGATCTTCCGGTAATAATCCGCGATAGTCCTGCCGTAAGGACTATCTTCTTCATAAAGCGGGCTTTGGGGGTCGATGTAACGCCAGAACATATGCTGGATCGTGTCGATGGTATCGAAATAAAAGAAGAAAAGACCTTTTTTAAAACTTTTCAGTTCTTCCTTCAAGATTTTTTTCCGTTCGCTAAAAATCTGGTCGACATGCTCGAGGAATGTTTTTTCGTCGATTCGGTTTTCCGAAAGCGCCCAGGTGTTATGCGGCATCCCTTGAGTATAGTAAAGTCCGACTTTTGAAGCTATTTTCTTGGAGTAATTATTAGGATAAGATATCGGGAGGGGGGGATTGGAGGGGTCGAAATTTACCGGGGTGACGTATAATTCAAATTCAGGTGAAACCGACTTAAGGTAGAATTTAAGTATACCGTGCAGTTTTCTGAAAGGGCTTACGGCGAAAGATATCTTGCACCACTGGCTCCACTGTCCGGCTTTTAAAGAGATGTTCTGGCTTTGGAAATTAAGCGAGGCGGCTTGTTTATCAGGAGAAAGGGTGATTTTTAAAGGGATCTGTATTGTTTCGACGGCCTTGTTCTTTGAAAACTTAGGCCCGCGAAGATTAGTGTTTATGGTTCCGCTATAGATTTCGGTATGAATAACCTTCCCGCGGCTGTCGGCGTCCTCCTCGGTAAGGGGTTTGGTGGTATAGAAGGTAAAGGTGCCGGAGCTTCCCAGGATATCCGGGGTGCCCATCCCGGAGAGCATTATCCCTTTGAGGTAATCGGTGGGGAAAGTGTTAGGGCAGAAATAAAAATATCCCTGGATGTTGTTTTCAGTAAGAATGTCCCAAATGGTTTTTCCTTTCCGGTATAGTTTGATTACCGGGTTCCGGTTAAGGTTGGAGATCTCATTAAGCGCAAGATAAAGGGAATATCCCTGGGGATTGCGCATTACGAAATCGAATACCCCGTGGTTTGCCGGATTCAGCCCGGTGGCGAAACTGGACCAGGCTACCGCGGATTCGGCGGGGATGGTGGTTGCCAGAGGAGAAAAACTTCCTTCCTGGGCCAGCCGGGAGAGATTCGGAAGCTCTCCTTTAGCCATCATCTCTTTTGTGAGCGTGTAATCCAGCGCGTCTATTCCGAGCACGATTACTTTTTTATATTTATTTGGTTTTATATTCATGATTATACCCCCGATAATTACGGAAACTAAAATGATGATAATAATGGCCCAGAAGAAGCGTTTGAAAAAATTGAAAAAAAACTTAAAGAACAATAAAGCCCCCCCGAAAATAAAAGCCAGGAAAGCCCAGAGATATGATGAATTTTGTGTAAAGACGAATCCTTGGTTTAAATCCACGTATTTTAAAAGCATTTAAACTGCCCCTCCTATAGCGGCGATCCTATCCCGGTTGTCGACAAGGACAAACCTTCCCAGGAGGTCGCTAAAATTATATTTTTCCATTACGATCCCGCGGTTGAAGCTTAGAGTTATCTCCGCCAGGTCATTCTTCTTAAGAGGGGGATTTTTGGGGGAGAGGTCGGAGGTATCCCAGAGATGATTGATTCGGGTGATTTTGACTTTTTCTTCCTGCATCGCGCAACGGATATAAAGGTCTGAAGTTAATTCTATGTCTTCGGTGCAAATAATTCTTCCGGAGATTTCTTTTACAACCGGCGGCATCCGGCTGCCGGATAATACCTGCCCGCGCCTTAAGCTGAAGGTGTCTTTGATGGTTATGCCGGCAGCCAGGGGGGCGGTTGCGGAAGAGACTTTCTTGCCGGAATATCTGATGGTTTTTACCTGGACTTCTTTTTTATCGGGTAGGACAAAAACACGGTTTTTTATTTTTAATCCTCCAGAAATAATGATCCCGGCGGCAACAGATTCTCCTGCGATATCGTAGATATCCTGGATAAGGAAACGCAAGCTTTCTTTCCTCTTTTTTATTCTTATACCGCTGATTGTTTCCTTTAAGGTTTTTCCGTGGTACCAGGGTGTATTTTTTGAGCGCCGTAACAGGTTGTCGCCGTTACTGGCGGAAACCGGGATATAAGCGCAGGACTCTATCCCCAGCTTTTCAAGCGAAACCCGTACCTGTTCTTTTATCCTTAAGAAGTCATTCCGGTCGAAGCCGCTAAGATCCATTTTGTTTATTACGGTAATGATCTTGTTTATCCCAAGGAATTTTAATATAAAGGCGTGTCTTTTGGTTTGTTCTCTGATAGGTTTGTTGATCGCGATCGTCAGGACCGCGGTATCGGCATAAGATGCCCCGGAGAGCATATTTTTTAATAATTCCCGGTGTCCCGGCACATCAATAAAAAGAATCCCGCTGTTTTTTCCTGATTTGCAGAAGCTTTGAGTGGTATCTACGGTTAACTCGTTTTTTCTTTCTTCGTCGAAGCTGTCCAGTAAATAGGCAAATTCGAAATTACGACCCAGGCGTTCGCATTCTTCTTCGATATCTTCAACCAGTCCATTGGGCAGGGAGCGGCTTTCGTAAAGAAACCTGCCGATCAGTGTGGATTTTCCGGAGTCGACGTCTCCGGCGGCTACTACTTTAATAAGGTTAGGCATTTTACATATATCCTAGAGAACGCAATTTTTGCATCATATAAGCCTTTTCTTTGTCCTGGCAGCGCCCGGAACGTTCCGCGATCTTCGTTTTGCCGAGTTCGGCAATAATTTTTCCGATGTCTGATGCCGTAGAAGGAATTGCCTGGCAGCAGCTTTGGCATCCGACACTCCGGTAACGCCGGCCGTTTTTCGCGAAATACAGGTCCAGGATCGGGATTCTTTCAGCTTTGGTGTATCTCCAGACGTCAATTTCTCTCCAGTCCAGGAGCGGATGCACCCTTAAGTGCCCGGAAACCCCGGGGTTTGCTTCAGAATATTCCGACCACATTTCGAGCGAAGGGTTTTGCCAGTTCCACCTGAAGTTTTCGTCCCGAGCGGAGAACACTCTTTCTTTGGCGCGGATTAAATGTTCATCCCTGCGGATGGCGACCAGGAATGCCTTGAGCCCGTATTTTTTAGTAACAATTTTTAACGCCTGGGTTTTTAACGCCTGGCAGCACCGGTAACGTCCTTGTTCGGGGCAGATATGTTTTTTGAGGGCAGGTTCGTTTCTGGCGATAATTAAGTTGATCCCGTATTCCTTTGTCAGTCGGTCCCTGAAAGAATATATTTGTTTGAATTTAAAGGAAGTGTCAATATGGATTACCGGAAAAGGGATTCTGCCGAAAAAGGCCTTTTGTGAGAGATGGAGAAGCGCGGTTGAATCTTTTCCCATACTCCAGAGCAGGGCCAGCTTATCGCGGTATCTGTAATAAGCTTCCCTGATGATATAAATACTTTTTGTTTCGCGTTCTTTTAGATATGCGGCGCCGTTTTCTTTAGTCATCTTAAACGATGCTTCTACGAGGCCAAAACCCCGCCATAGGCGGCGGGGGGAGAAAAGGCATCGCTCAGTGTCAACTTCGAACATACCCCAGGCTAACACTCTGTATGCCGAACAGGTTGATTTATATCGTAATTATGCTAGTATAACATAAAAAACACAAAGAGCAACGGCTAAAAGTCCTTGCGGTTTTATAGTCCGCCGCTTTAAAACCCGGTTCTTGAAGGCCGGGGAAGGAAGCGGCCCGGGGTATACGAGAATTGATTTTTTCGCAGGTTTTGTCAATAGGATAGTTTTGAGAATTCGGCGTAGGACGATGAATTCTCAAGAAGCGCTGAATTTAATTCTTCACGGAGATTTCCCGGCCGCCTGACCGCGCCCACTTTCTTTTTTTGGTGGTGGCGGTAGATTTTTAAGCTATGCCGGAGGGTTAACTTGGAAATTGACGATACTTCCGCTTCTGTTTAAGAAAAGATCCGGCGGGATTATTTACGGGAAAAAAGTTGAGGTTTTAACGCCGTCAGAGATGCTAAGTTTAACAGAAAACCGAAGAAAGTCAGGCATGCTGTGAAATTTCAACAAATACCGGGATGTTAAAAAGAAAAACCGGCAATATGAGAATGAATATGAAAAGAAAACCGTTTTTATTATTGATGGTTTTTTTTGTGATCGCCGGCTTTTTTTACGTGCGTTACGCGAATAAGCCGAGGGATTTCAATGTCCTTTTAATTACCGTTGACGCTTTAAGGCAAGACCACTTAGGATGTTATGGCTATAAGGTTGATACTTCCCCCAATATCGATAAATTCGCTAAAGACGGAGTCCTGTTTAAACAGGCGATAAGCCAGGCGTCATTTACCGCCTCTTCTTTTCCTTCTATTATGACCTCAACTTATCCCGATACTCATAAAGTAAGGGAATGGGGTGATTCGTTAGATTCATCTCTTTTAACATTAGCCCAGGCTTTAAAAAATATGAATTATTATGGAGGGGTAATTTGCGCCCACAATTTTTTTATTTCTTTATTGGGCTTAGAAAGGGGTTTTGATACTTTAAATACCGGGATCGATCTTTCCGCCGGAGAAATTACAAAGCAGGCAGTGCTGTGGCTCGAACGTAATAAATCTAAAAGATTTTTTCTCTGGCTGCATTATTTCGACCCGCATGAACCTTATGACCCGCCCGCGCACATAAAAAAAGAAATGAATATCGGATCCAGGAAAAGGAACGATCGGGAAGTTCCTATTTTAAAAAATGATCCCGAAGACCGCGATATCCGTGGCGGACTGGGCGGTATCTCAAGCTATGCGATTGTAGAAGGCAGAAAGGATATGGGTTATTATATTTCTTTATATGACGGAGAAATACGGTATGCCGACGAACAGATAGGGGTGCTGTTAAATAAATTAAAAGATCTTAAACTATACGGCAGGACTTTGATAATCATAACCGCAGATCACGGGGAAAGCATGGGCGAGCACGACCTTTTCTTTACCCACGGCGTATTTTTATATGATCCGCTATTAAAAGTCCCACTGATTATCGGGGGGCCGTCGATTCCAAAGGGGAAAGTGGTCACTCAACAGGTTCAATTAATCGATATTATGCCGACAGTACTCTCTTTTTTAAAGATAAAGGCGCGCAGCGGGATGGAAGGTTCCAGCCTGCTCCCCCTTATTTTTAACAAAAACAGCAACAACCATAAATATGCTTTTAGTGAGGTCTCCGGTAATTTAAAATCAATCAGAACCAGTGACTGGAAATTAATTTATGACTCAGGGGCCGATAAATATGAATTGTATAATTTGAAAACCGATCCCGCGGAAAAAAACAATCTTGCGGGAAAAGAAAAGGGAAAATTTAAATTCTTGAAGGAAAGGCTGGAAAAATGGAGCAATCGTTCCAAGCCGAACGCGATGCTTTTAAGGAAACAAATTAAGGATCAAGAGAAAGACAGGCTTAGGGGGTTAGGCTATTTGCAATAGTTTATGCCCGTACTTATTAAAGAAACAATCGTTAAGCCGGGAGGGCTGTTTGTTTTTGACAGCTTTAAGGCGTCCGTAAAGGAGCCAAAAATAAAAGATTTTGACAATTTCGAGTTATGCTTTAGAATAGCAAATAAGATTTATGCGCGGGTGGTGAAATGGCAGACACGCAAGCATGAGGGGCTTGTGCCGCAAGGCTTGGGGGTTCAACTCCCCCCTCGCGCACTAATTTTTAAGGTTTTGTCTGGCGCTTGTCTTTGACGTAGTTGCTTCTTTCCGCGCTTTTGGCAAGTTTTTTCAGTTCCGCACCGATTTCCCCGATCTGCGCCACATGCGAGATATCGCGTAGTTCATTTGTTACCACTCCGATAGAAACTGAAAGTAAATTGATTTTGTGGATTTTGCTTTGGCGGTCGTATCCGATAATGTAACCGTTTTCCCGGTCTTCCTGGTTATAGAAAGACGGGGATATTTCATCGAAATCATGAATTATCTTTTCGCAGATCTTATCCGAAAGCTCCGGAGTGGTAATGACTACGAAATCATCACCGCCGATATGCCCTACGAAATCTTCGGGGTTGCCGTATTCTTTAGCCGCAGTTAAGAGGATGCGGGCGGTTTCGCGGATTACGTCATCCCCGTGTTCGAAACCGTATTTATCATTGTAAGCCTTGAATTTGTCAAGGTCGACATAACAGACCGCAAAAGGCGTATTTTTTTCGATGCACCTTGAGAGTTCGTTGAGGATCGTTACGTTTCCGGGCAGCCTGGTGAGAGGGTTGGCTTCCAGGTCTCTTTGGGTGCGCCGGAGCACCATGCGGATCCTCGCCAGGAGTTCTTTCGGCTCAAAAGGCTTTACGATATAATCATCGGCCCCGGCGTCTATTCCGTCGATCTTGTCACTGATCTCTCCTTTGCCTGTAACCATAATGACCGGAGTATGCTGCAGGAGCAGGTCTTTTTTGACGAGGTTACAAACCTGCCGCCCGGTCATCTTGGGCATATTGTGGTCCAGAAGCGCCAGGTCCAGCGGCTTGGAACGGATCAGTTTTAAAGCTTCTTCTCCGTCACGCGCTTCGATAATTTCATAATTCTCTTCCTCAAGGGTTATCTTCAGGATATCCCTTATGTCCTCGTCATCGTCCGCAATTAATATTCTTGTTCCCATATTTTTATTTAGACAGCGTTAAGGGTAAAGCTAAACGTAGATCCTTCGCCTACCTTGCTTTTTACCCATATTTTTCCCTGGTGCGCCTCAATGATGTGTTTGACTAAGGCCAGACCAAGGCCGGTGCCTTTTACCTCCTGGTTGATAGTATTGTCAACGCGAAAAAATTCCTCAAAAATACTTTCCTGCGCGTCTTCAGGTATGCCGAATCCGGAGTCCTTAATGTCGATCTGGATGATCTTGCCGGTACGCCGGGCGTTGATTCCGATCCTGCCGTTTTCCGGGGTAAACTTAAAGGCGTTGCCTACAAGATTGATAAAAACCCTGTCGATCTGGCTGTGATCGGCCAGAACCTCGCGGCAGTCGTCGGGAATGTCGCTTCCGAAGGTGATATTTTTTGTCTTGAATTGTTCCGAGAAAAGGTCGTCGATCTTTTCCGCAACAGCTTTAAGATCCAAAGGCTCTTTCTTGATTACTACTTTTCCGCTTTCAATGCGGGAAATATCCAGCAGATCGTTTACCATATGCACCAGTTCGTCGCTGTGGCGGTTTATTTTTTCCAGGCGGCTTTTAATTTCATCGGGAAGATTTCCCAATTTGCTGGCCAGCAGGATCGCCGCGTATCCTTTAATGGACGTGAGGGGGGTGCGGATTTCGTGGGAAACGCTGGAGATAAAGTCGCTTTTGCGCTTGCTTATTTTTTTTACTTCTTCCAGCGCCTGGGTTAACTGACGGGTTCTTTCCTCTACCTTAATTTCCAGTTCCTGCTGCGAACGCCATGTTTTTTCGAAAAGCCTGGCGTTGTCCAGTGTCTGACCGATCTGGTTGGCGAGGATGCTGATGAATTCCTGGTCGCCTTTGGTGATTGAAGCCTCTGTATTCTGGGTCCCTACGAAAATAAACCCCTGGTCGCCTTCCTGGGCCAAAACCGGGCAGATAATGAATGAATGG
>Ga0172381_10001554_pt1 | contig 26705 bp, 41 predicted proteins | sample Leawel6488metaG_FD_119754 | JGI IMG/M metagenome (GOLD analysis project Ga0172381, IMG submission 119754) | Leachate microbial communities from a municipal landfill in Southern Ontario, Canada - Leachate well 64-88 metaG | ecosystem: Engineered > Solid waste > Landfill > Unclassified | place... | reverse complement strand
GGCAGGGAGCTTTCGCCCCTACCTGTACTGCATTTAAAGTTACTCCTCCTGCATCCATCCTTTCACCTCAATCAAGGAAGCTTACAATACCCCGGACAAGTCCGACAGTTGAAGCTGCAATCACAACAGTATTCAGCACATAAATTACATCATTGTTGGCTATTGCTGCTGCAGTAGTCCCTTTCTGCCCTCTTGCTACAGTCATTACTGTAGCGGTATAAGAAATTACCTTCAGGATTTCAGACCCTATCTGAATCCAGAAATCATCCCCGGAATCCGGGAACTGGGCTGCTGTTGCTCCATCATAGGAAAGAGCTGTTGCTGCCGCAAGGGCATCTGCACTTATATCCGCAGTCGCATAGGCCTGGGTCGTAACCGCTCCAGTAGGAAGGTTAAAAGCCATATATCCTACAGGCTGGTCAAATATAACCCAATCCCCAGTAGTTGCAAGGGTAACCTGGACTTCCACGAATTCAAGTTCATTGAAAAGTACGTTCTTAAGACTACTCGGAGTCATTTCTGCTGCTGCCATTCTTCATCCCTCCTTACGCACATCCGTAAATTTTGCCCATCCCTTCTGGGAAGGTGTTGATCAGAGTCATATACAGTTTCAACATAAACTTCTCAGAGTCACTCGTCTTAGCAAGCCTCTCAAAAGTAATATCCTGAAGAACCCTCTGTTCAAGGAACCTCGTATTCAGCACGAGAATTTCCCTAGCAGCCGCTCCCGTTGGCATAAACTGGGAGACTATCAACGGAAGTTCTCCGACTGCTGTATTAATACTCAGGGCCTTAAGGCCCCAGGCCACAGTTGTGTAAGGATCATTATACCTTACAGTCTGCATAATCTGCCTCTTAAGCTTGCTGGCAGTGAACGGATCAGTTATGAGCAGGTTTGGAGCTCCCTTATCAATGAAGCACTGGTTGACCATATCGTCAATGTCCTCCATAGTTGGGTCCGCTCCGCTCAGGTTCTCAGTATTCGCCGCAGAATCTGTCCCGACAAGGACCCGAAGTCCATCAGGCTGATACAGATTTGCCCCGTTATCCCCGTTAAGGAGCGTGTCCTCAATCGTCTCATTCAAGGTCTGGGTCTTATTCATTACCTCCCTTCTCATAGTATTCGCAAAGTGAGCTCCACCGCTCTGGGCAACTCCCGTTACCCTTCCGACAATCCGGCAATACCTTATAATCTCACTTTCCAGCTTCCCGGTATCATCACTCTCTTCAAGGGCAGGATCTTCCTTACCCCAAGCTGCATCTCCTCTCGCAGTCTGCCTGAAATAGTTCGCCGTAAGTCCCATATTGGTAACTTTCGGAATAAGGGCCTTAACTGGAGTGAACCGCCTCGTAATATCAATCACTCCACTGTCATAAGCCAGGGGCATAGGCACATACCCAGCACTCCCGCTTCCTGCTCCAGTATTGCTTGCTTTCTGAACATTCCCAAAAGTCCTATCCTGCCAGGTCTTTACAATTTCCGGCATCTCAGGGAAACAATCCTGTCCGGCCTCTAAGGGCCCGCTGTACATTGTCTCAGTCGGAGTATCTCCGAAACTGAACTTATAAACCCCCTCAGAATCCACAGACCCAGGGTTCATGAACTTTGCTCCACCTGCCATTTTACTCATCTCCTCTTATCTCAGGGAAGGCACATTTCAGCACATCCCCCACAATATCCCTTTCCTTCACAATCCCTTCCTTCTTCAGCTTCTGAACATCAAAGTCCTGGAAGCCCTTAATAAGTGGAGCTCCTTCCAGCTCTTCAATCCTCTCCTGCAAGGGCTTGATAGCCTCCGCTACTGCTGCCTTAACAATTTCAGCCAGGCCTTCTCCCTTCTCTATCCCGGCAATCTTTCCCTCAAACTCTTTTGATAGTGCTCCCATCTTCTTGATATCTTCCGGAGTGGGGCAGCCCTTTAAAAGTCCGCTTACTTCAGTCATCTTCGCAATTACATTATTGATCATTTCTTCGGTTATTTCTGGCATTTTTTTCATCTCTCCTTTAATACGGGAAATTCTGAATCCCAATTTCTTCTTTCTCTTCACTCATCTGGTTATAGCTAAAAGTCAAATTCTCTTCACTTACTATCTGACCCTTCTCCATATCCCTATTCACCTCAAGACTCACACAAACATCTAAGTCTCCGTAAGTTTTCTCCATCGCAAGCAATTCGGAAATCATCTCTGAAACTTTCATTCATCCTCCTCTTTCTTCTCTTTTTCAAGTCTCTTCTTCTTTTCTTCCTCAGTCTCTCCCTCTGGTCCGCTGCACTTAGTCACCCAATCTGGGAGACTATCAAACGCCTTAAAGGTATCAACCTCTGCACAGAGGATTTCGCTGGCTGCATTCCACGCTCCCACAGACTTCTCATTGAGGCCCTCCTCTTCTATCCCGGCTGCCTTTAACACTGTAAAGAAGCAGCCTTTGGCAGCGGGAATATCCACAACACTGGTTTCCAGCCAGGCCTTCATTATCAGTCTATCCCCAACCTTCTTTTCAAGCTTTCCTCCTATCGAAAGGCCCTTATAAATCCGACTCTGCACTGCACTTATCATCCAACCCGGAAGCCCTTCCATAAATTTAATTACCAAGAACGGTGTCTCCCCAAAGGTTGTCTCTATCTCCTCGCCGTCTGAAGTTTTAGCCTTGTGAATAACCTTCCCAATAGCTCCTTTCCATTGGGGAGTCTTATCATGCATAAACTTGACAACCGGATTCTTCATATACTCCTCGAAGCAAGCCTTTAAACTCGCCTGATCAAGTATCTCGTCATCCTCATCCTTGAATTCATTGGATGCTTCCCCGGCTATTATCAAGGCCCCATCTTCATCCTTAAAGGCCTTAGTAATTTCCAGATCATACTCCCAATTTAAATCAGCCATTTTTTCACCTCCTCCTTAACTCTTAATTTTATGCCTTCCACACCAGTCGCTCAGATAAACTACAGGCCAGCCTCTCATAGTCGGAGCTCTTGCCCTGCACCTTCCCGACTTCTTATTCTTCGGAACGTAATACATACAGGTTTCACATACGAAAGTATTTAAGTTCTTCCAGTTATCATCAGCCATACATAAGCTCTCCTCTATATTCGACCTTTTCAGGAAGTTCAAACAGCGGAGCCTCATAACATCTATCATTGGGCCTCATATGCGGTATCATATACTTCTCTCCGGTCTTCGGATCAGTATAAGGCTCATTAATCCCTGTTATCTGGCCATCCATCCGCTTGCTATCATCTCCCGTATATCTATCAAAGTGAGCCTTCCAAATTCTCCACTTTACTCCTTTCCTCTGCCACCCTCCCCTCCTCCCCTCCTTAGTAGCAACCAGGAACTGGTCTCTCACCAACCTCTTAACCTCCCAATCTTTAAAGCTCTCGTCAAACAGTTCTTTCATCCGGCCTTGTATCTCACCAATTGCAGCATTTTGGCTCATCCCCTCATTCATCATTGCCCGGACTTCCTGCTCAAGAGCTCCTCCCTTGTGAGCAAGTACTCCTTTAGCCCGTCCCATAGTCCCTGCACTTATCGCCCTCGCTCTAATCCCAATACTCATCAGCGCATCCTTATCAGGAGTCATCAAGCTATCCAAATCCAAATCCTCGCTCGCCGTCTTATACCCTAACTTCAGGCCTTCAAACGCTTTCTGAGCAACGAAATCCCCCAGCTTATCCTCATCGAAATCTTCGATCAACCCCTGAAGCCACTCCATAAAATTCATTTAGAATCCTCTTCCTCTTCCTCTGCTTCTCCTCTAGTGATTTTTTCCCCATTAAGGCAAACTCTTTTACCTTTTTCATATCTCCCAATTCCTCCTTCATCAGAATTCATAAACAACTTCTCCTTTTGCTTTGCTCCCAAGAACAATTAATTCTGATTCTTTAGTCCCTTTCGAAAACACTAAATCATAATGATAAAGGATTCTTCCCACAGGCACTTCACTCTTCAAGACAAAAGAATTTCCCCTATCTGTAGCAAATGCTTCAGCTTCGGCTTGAGCAACGGACCACGAAGTTGCATTCTTAAGATCAATCTCTTCTTTAGAGTCCCCTTTCAAACCTCTATAAATTGTCATCTTCCCTTCAGGATACTTCCTTTTAAGATAAGACTGAGTGACCATATACATAGCCTGAAGCCCTTTAACCATATTATCTGTAGGTTTAATCGACTTATCCCTTAAACCATCTAAAGACAAGCCAAAAGCTTTAGTTGCAGCTGCTTCTAACTGTTTAGGAGTATCTGAACCAAGATCTATCCCTATATAATTATCAATCAAAGTCCTAATTTCTGGATAAACCTGCTCAATTTTCACCTGCTCTTCTCTTAGCCCTTTCTGGTTAAGCCCTCCCAAATACTTCATATATTCTTCAGGAGTACTATCAGCAATCCTTTGCTTATCCTCTTCCCCTGCCTTTACATCAGGAGCTTTATCATAAACATTAATAAGCTCTTTAGGGACAAGTTCCTGAAGATCAGCATTCAGCATTCTCGCTTCAACATCAGCATATTTTTCATTCAATTTTTCCGGAATAGATTTCCCTGAATCTAAATATTTTTCATACATTTCTCCCATAAATTCTTCTTCTTCTTCAGTAAACTCAAATTTAGATTCATCGAAATCTATTTCGAGTTCTGCCCCTTCTCTTTCATCCCAATCTTTAATAGCACTTAAAATTCCTGGTGAAGTCTTCTGCTCTTCATCCCCAAAAGTCTTGTGCCCCTTTATCCCACTTCCTACTCCTCCCTTCAATACCCCCTTAAAAATCTTCTGATAGTCCTCCAAAGCTCCTTCTCTCACTTTCTTCCAATACTCCTTAGTCTCCTCGAGAATCTCCATCTCTTCTTCTTCAGTCCTCACAGGCCTGTAAGCTTCAGGCATAGGCACAAAGCCCTCCTTTCCGCTTACTGCCCCAACATTCGCAGCCTTTTTTATCTCCGGCTTCCCCTTCATTACATTGAGGGCACTATCAATAAAATTTACGGTTTCCCCCCAGCCCCAATCATCGTCATCTTCCTCTCCTTCTCCACCCATCTGTCCACTCTGTCCTGAATCGTCTCCTTCTCCTCCCTCTTCTGCTGCCCCTGCATTTGGTTTATCATATTTTTCATCCTCCCATTTCTCAAGCCCGTCTCTATCTCTCAATTCATTTACACTATTAAGCCCGCTTCCAAGTCTCTTCTCATCAATCCCGGCCTGCTTCTCTTTCTCTTCCAAATCCAGCTCTCTCACATACTCAAACTTAACATCCTTACTAAAATGTTTCCAGACAATCTCCCGGTTAAAATACTCCTCTAAAATCCTCAAGATAGGCTGAATACTTTTCATCTTGTGGATCTGCATCTGCTGAATCCCTGTCGCTCTATTCAGATCTTCTGTGAATCCAAGCTCACTCGGACTAACCTTAAACACTGCAAAGACTAACTTAGCAAACCATTTCTGGCTGTCCAGCCATTCCATCTGCTGAGGAGTAAACGGCATACTTTTAACGCTCGCCCCTCCCCCTGTCACAATCCACTTATTATACTTTCTCGGCCCTCTTAATTTAGCCTCATAATAAGCCTGAGCTCTCTTAATCTCATCTATATCCTTCAGTTCCGGTAAATCAATCTGCCCGCCAATGAAAAGCCCGTTATCCCAATACTTTTCCTGAGCCAGCGTGCTACTCATCATATAACCAATTACACTTTCAATAGTCTCCAGCGTACATGACCCGTAAGGCTCCCTGGAACTTGGATATTGCTGGATATATATAATTTCATCAGGATCAAACTGAATCGGCCTCCCCTGAGGATTCAACCAGCTATACTGCCAGTACTGCCCCAACTTCCCATACAGGCTCGTATCCTTCAGAAAACTTCTTCCATCTCTACTATAAAGCTCCACTGGCTTGATAGCCTCCCCTGTCTTCTTCTTTAGTTTCTGATCTTCATCATAGGCACTTATCGGAAAAGCCTTAAGGAGAACTCCGCAGTCATAATAAAGGAATTCTGGAAGCATAGCCCTCAGGACCATACTGAAACCATTCGCCCAAGCTCGACTCTCGAAAAACTCAGTAGTCTCATCAATCACGGCTGCACTTACTTCTTCCCCTTCCTTATACGGAACTATATTCCAGTCAGCCCCAGCGACACTATCAATAATATGCTGAGCGCACATCCTTATCCAAACGCTCTTCTCCAGCTTCTCCAGCCTCTGATAATCAATGTCTCTTGGTCTTCCGTAAGGAGGAGCCAACCAAAAAGCCTCAGTATAAACGGCCTTCTTTTTGCTCCCTGTCCTCTCGTCATCCCCATTACCCCACCATTCATCTCCGAATCCTGGATGCATAGTAGACTCGTCTACCCTGACCCCCAATAACTTTCCAGCTACCTTGACAACCTCGTCCTTTAGATTTATCGGCAGCCCCTTCTCATTTATAAGCTTTATACTCAAGCAATCACCTTCATTAAATGTTTAGGGAACTTCGGAATAGACTGCCCGCAAACGTCACAGTTCCCATTAATCACCGGATACTTTCCAGTAACAGTCCCATACTCCTCTCCGCACTGTCCGCAGAATACGTACTCATAAGCCTCATCCGGCCTAACGCTATCAAAGGGCATATCAGTCTCAGCAACTCCCAAACTACTATTCCCGCCTAACGCCAACCTCAAGACAATCAGAGCGACACTATCAAGCATATCATCGTGTCCTCCAAACGGAAATTGAGTCCACTGCTTCTGAAATTCCGGAATCCCCAGCAGCTCAGTCTTCCTCAGCAGCACGCTCTTATTCTCGAAGTGAGGAGCAATACTAACCATCTTGCTATACTTATCTTTATCAGTCCTCTGTCCCACTGCCGGAATCCACGTACTCACTGCGATCTGCTGGGCAAGAGCCTTCTGGTAAACGTTGTCTTCAAGCACAACCTCCTTAGCCCTCATTCCTGCCTTAGAGCACCTTGTATAAAACTCTCTAATCTTCATTAGCTGAGTAGGGAAAGGCCACCTTCCGTGTTCAAACTCTATAATATATATTCTCCGCATCTTCTGCCAATAGCCCATCAAGCAGAAGACCGTTTCATCAGCCCTCTCATCCTCACTTATAGCCAAGTCCCCGCCGATATAAAATATCAGTTCATCCAACGGAATATCCTTCCAATCATAATAATGAAGCCAGTCAACACTCAAGCACTGCCCTTTCATCCCACTCGGATCATTCTGCTTTTCCCTATCGAACAGCACAGAACCCGTCTGCAGCCTATCTATCAATAAAGTTTTAATATCCCATTTCTCAGGCCAAAGCACCTCATACTTACCCTCGACCCTAACGTCACTTACATACTCCTGACCATCCTCATTAATCGAGTAAATATATTCATAGAAATCCGGATACTTAATTATAGCCTGATCAATCTTCTTCTGCCATAACGGATTCTCAATCAAATTCTGATAAATATCAGCATAATGCTTCCTCGTCCCCGTTACCAGCCACTGGGTCCAAGGTTCACAAAGCTGGCCAATAGTCCCGAAGAACCAATTAACCAGAGTCTCCATCCTCATCTCAGTCTTAGTATTTTCATCATCTATTATATCATCGCTTATAATAATATCGAAGTGACCGCCAGTGATAGCTCCTCCAGCCCCTACTGCCTCAACAGTTGGGTCCTTAAGCTTTAGCCCGTCCTTGCTCCTGACGCACCATATTGGCCCGCCTCCGCTATTCAGAATAAGGTTCCCATAATCGGCAATTATCCTCGGATTATTCCTCAGCTCACTCCTGATAGTCCCCAACAGTTTATTCGCTTGCCCGTTGGTCTTACTGACCATCAAGATTCTTACGTTCGGAATATTACAGATCGCCCACAGGGGGAACGCATGACAGAAAACCGTAGTCTTCCCGTGATCTCTCGGACTAAGCATCAGATGCCTATGCCTATCACAATAGCTATACCATTTCTCTTGATGAGTAGGTATATCCAGCCCCAAGTAATACTTAGCAAAGAACGCCTTGCTGTGCTTAGCAATCTCCTTTGGTGTCAGCTTCTTCAAGGCTTCTGCTATCTCAGGATCAGCATCAGAATCCATTATTCCTCAGTCATATTCTTTGCAAGATAATTCCCGAACTTCTTAATCATTTCATCCGGTATCTTTACATTCAAATTGACCTCGGACTCAGTCCGCTCCGCTACCTTTTCAAGTAGGCCCAAGCTCTGAGCCATGACCAGCTTCTCCTTCTGTTTACCCACAACAAAACTTAAACAGTCCAATCTTCCGGCCCCATCTTCGTGAAGCCTGATAGCCTCCTCTGTGGCCCAATCAACTGTATGTGCAAAACTATCGAACGCTTCTTCAACGACATCCTCAGACCTCGACAAAATAGCATCCTTACCAATGGCATTAATATCATTCAAAATAGTAGCAACTGAAAAGCCTTCTTCCTCAGCGATTTCAGCAATAGTCATCCCTACAACTAACTTAGCTTTAACTCTACTTTTTCTCAATTTCCTCTCAATATCATATGTTTTAGGCATAAAGAGACACCGTTTTTCAAAAAAGTCTTTCCTCTTACTAACTCCTTATATCCCTCTACCTATAAATACCCTTACCTCAATCCAAACTTCTTTTCCAACTCCTCCCTGCCTGGCAGCAAATTCTCATCAAATCCCTCATCACCCCCATCGCCCCCATCATCTTCTCCCTCTTCCTCCAATTCCTTCATAAAGTCTTCAACCACCCTCTCCTGATAGTCCCTCGATTCTACCGCCTCATTTGGGGCACTATCAACAAAATGCTCCTTTCTGTAAAATACCTCTCTCCCTCTTCTACACTCTCCTGTCTTCCACTTCTTAAGCCTTGCGTACGCTGCCTTGTTCCCACATTCGAACTCTCCCTTTATCCTCTCGATCAGCTCCCGGCTCTGCACCTCTTCACCTTCACTGAATAGCCTTCCAATTCTTATATCTTCAGACAAACTTTCATCTGGGTCTTCAAGCATTTTTCGATACACTTCTGCCTTTATTGGCTGCCCCTTATCCACTAGTACATGAACTCCATCAGCCCTTATTCCATAAATAGCTGTATAGAAACTTTTAAACTGTCTTCCCATTTTTTCAATCACCCCTCACCCTCAAAGTCTTAAATTTCTCTCCTTCAAGCATCTTCTTTGCAAGCTCTTCCCGGTCCTCGTCTACAAAAACATTATAGCACTTCCTCCACACTACATTTCTCCAGGCCCTCCTCTCAGCAGAATAGGCAGGCTTATAAGGCTTCTCCCCAGCATAATAAATAACCGGATTACACTGATATTTCGCCAGTAAAGCCAAGGCCCCTACCATATCCTGCTCACTTACACTCCCTAACAATATTTGCCTCATTCTTCCTCCTCTCGTCTTGATCATCTAAAACATCCCGCAATAATCTTGAGCTCTCCCAATAATCTTCCGGTCCCATTTTCTGAAGAGCTGCCAGAACATACGTCATCAGATAATACGCTTCTTTATTCTGCATTCCCTCCTCCTTTTTTCTCAAGCTCAAAATACTTATACCAAGCCCTGAGCTTTGCATAATATTCATTTTTCTCATTACTCAGAGTAATCCCCTCTTCATCAACCTCTGTCACCTTTAGAATTTTCCCGGCATTCCCCCCAAATCCAATCACAAGACTCTTCACCCAATCCCCGACTTTTGGCACATCTTCCCGGTGAACATATCTTTCATACTCTTTTACTATCTCTGGATAATTCTCTTCCACATACTCCTCAAAAGTCAACTCTTCTTCCATCAGGTCCCTCCTATACACTGAATAACATTATAAACATTATTAATATAGTTCCAGGCCTTCCTATCTTCAAAAACCCGGCTCTCCTTATACCCCGGAGTTAAAAGGCAAACAGTGCCTTTTTCATATCCTCGGACCTGCCTTGGGTCATCCAACACTTTTGCAGTTCTCTTATTCTCCAAAAGATCAGCCCAGTGTATTGCATCCAGAGCATTCTTCCCTACAATCAGTATCATTATACCTCCGGCCTGTAATAGTACACTTTATTCCCAACTTTTTTGGAGTTCAGTCCGGCTCCGGATATTCTCTTATACGCTGTCATATGAGAGACTCCCCAAAATTCTTCAGCCCGTTTCTTCAGCTCACTGGCTAATAAAATTTTTTCCACTCCGAAAATCTTTATTAAGTCTTTCCCGAACGGAACCAGTGCTGCAGACTTTGTTAATATAGTCTCGGACAGCAAAAACTTTTCTCCCCCTTTATATCCCCAAACTTCGATTTTATCAAGTTCTAACATCAAATCATTACTCCTTGGACCTCAAAAGATCCGTAACTTAAGAACGCTTTAAACCTATAAATACCTTTTCCTTTAATGAAAAACTGTAACTTATCAATATTCTAATTTTCTTTAGGAATAAAGCAATTTTCAAATTACACAAGTCCTTCTGCTGCTTATTTTTAAATCACTTTAAAAGTTTTCCTTTTTTGTAAAATTGTTAAGATAATTGCCTGCTATCGTTTTTACATTGAATTTTTAATATTCTAGCCAAAATTTTGAAGATATACGGATAGGAAAGTGAATGGTAATATGCATATATATATATATATACTCTTTTAATATATTTATTAAATATATACATTCACTAGTGTATTGCATTCCTCCCCTGTATATCTCCTCAAAAACAACTAAGAAAGGGAAGTTCTCAAAAATTCTAACTCTTCTTCCCCCTTCTTTTCACTAAAACAACCTTCTAAGCCTATCTCCTTTTTCTTCCCCTCTATTTTCTCTAAAAGGGAGCCATTAAAAAAACAGGCTCTACACCAACCCTATAAACTTTCCAAAACTGATAAAAATAACTTTTTCCCTTGGAAAATGGAAAAGTTATTCCATATAAACCCAAAAGTCTAAAACCCCAAAATTTTTACAATTCTATCCAAATCAGAGAAACAACTCCATTTTCTTTCCTAATCAGGATAAAATAAGCCCAAATCCGGATAACCCAAAAAAAAATTCTCCAAAAACACAACCGGCCACAATATATGCCTAGCACCCTTTCCCACTCAAATATACTAGCCTAAACCAACCAATACTATTTTGATTCGTATAGCCTTATAAAACCAAAAAATCTTTAAACCAAAAGCTATTTATACTTTTAACACCTTCTAGTATTTGGAGTGGCGGCCTTAAGCCCTCCGGGAGAAAGATGAGGTCAAAGAAAGAGATTATGGAGAAGATAGAAGAGTTCGAAATGAACGAGAACCTATCATGCCCAACGGCTTCAGTTTTCAGGAATGCTCCTCTTGCTTTGGAGCAACTCGCCCTACAATCAAAAATTCAAGCACTAAAATGGGTACTCGATGCCCAATAAAAACGAAAAAGGAGACACAAAATGACAAATAGCAAACCAATCAATGAATCAGAATATACTCGCAAAGAACTTCCGAAAAACCTTCAGAAGACCTTCACTGGTCGCCTTAGCTCCGCTGGTCAAATCGTAGTGCCAGCAAGTCTTCGCTCAGGCAAACTCACCTCAGACAACTACCCAATCCCTGAAGGTGCAAAAGTAGAACTAAAACTTGTCGCAATTCACTATCAGGAGGACTAACTATGGCAACAATCGAAGTAACACCTGTAATGCTCGAAGAAATCGCTGAAAAAGCAAAACTCGACCCAGACTTTGTGAAAGACTTATACGCTGAAAAACTCGAAGAATTCGGACCTGATGCAGCAATATTCCAGCTCGTAACAGCCCTTAAGTCCCACAAACGCTCTCCGGCCTGCCCCTGTGAAGGAGTGATCCTTGAAATAACAGCTCCCTTCGACTGGACAACCGGACCCAAAAACATCCAGCTCAAAAAGCTCAGCCAGCTCCTTGAAAAGGAAGGAGTCCAGAAACCAAATGACTACATCCTCGATACTCTCAAAAATCTCGGCTATATCCATCCTGATAGTACTCCAGAACTTCTTGTTTTCCTGGATACGAAAAAGACCTTCAAATCAGACAAAGCAAATTCAAACTTCGGGAAGCCCTGGCCACCAGCCGAACAAACCACAATAATGAATATTCGAGGAGTTGCCAAACCATCTCAGCCTTTCAATGGCCAGAACATCCCAATGCGTAAATTCTCCCTGACAATCTCGGACCCAGAATGGTTCAAGGCAGAGCCCGGAATAAACAATGTCCGCTGTACCAAGCATCTCTCGCCCTTCAAACCATTCGCTGACACAAAGCTTATCTTCAAGCCCGAAAACTCAACTGAGACCTTCAATGCCTTCAGCATTTCCTCTCTCACCGAATTCTCCTTCATAGACGAGGAAATTGACGTGCTGGCCTTCTGCAACAAATTCATCCCAGAGAACGTCCAGACCGTAACAAAACTTCACGAACACTTTGCCAAATTCGGAGATTCCAAAGATGAATTCGTAGTCTTCGAGGGAGGAGTCCAGTTCATTAACAGCAAACCTTCTCCAATCGGAACTCGTCGCCTGCGTGTTGATGACCCTTACGCCTCTCCTCTCGATATGTTCACAGATGATGGGGATGTAATCCCAGACACTTCAGTGGAAGTCTCCAAGCACGTCCCAATAACTTTCGCTCGCGGAACTCGTGCAATCTTTGTCGGCTCCACCAAACAAAAAGCTGTATGGGTCAGAGGAGAACCTGGTCAGCCTGGACACGAACACCCAACCGACAAAGAACTAATCATCGAAGCCAATGCAATCTACCCGATACCTGCCTACACAATCAAAGCAGCAGAACCTGAAGAAATCCCGGAACCTTCTGCCTGGTGATAGTCCTCCCAGCAGAGAGCACTATCAACAGAATCTAAGGAGTCAATTAATATGAAAATCACAAAATCAGTACCCTATCCTGATAGCCTGCAAGCTCCGGTTACTTTCACAATAACCGGAGAAACTAACAAAGACCGGAAGCTGATAAAAGCAGCCATTGATTGGCTTCTGGAGAACTCAACCCAACGCCCGGAACCAGCAATAACATCCTTCGGAGCTAACCAATCATGAAAATTACAGCATCAATGGACCTTGCAAACCCGGCCAATCCTCCGGTCTACCTAATCATAGGTGAAACACCAAAAGAAAGGTTTTTAGTGCAGAGGACTATCAACCACCTCAAAGAAGCCTCTGCAAAGCCTTTAACTGATTCTGAAAAGTGTGAATATTCCAAAATATACACTTCGAAAGAAGAAGCCCAAGAAGTTGAATTGGCTGCAAAACGCCTTACTAAAGTGCTCGAAACTCCGGAAAAGAAGATTCTTTTCAATGTTGCCATTCCAGCCTCTACATCAAATGAAACATATACTGTAACACCAGAGGAAGCTTTTCAGATTAGGAGAGCTTCAGATAAAGTCGCAGAGCTCCTTTCTCAAATTCCGGAATACTTTAATCTTTCAATAGAGTTGAAGCAATGCGTCCTTGGTCAAAAGCCTTATCGCCTTAAAGACCACAAAATGATTTATTTCAGAGGGTTTTAACATGGCTGAGCCAAAGAAACCTTCTTGGATGGCTGATACTCCGGCCCCAACAGCAAAAACAGAGAAAAATAAGGAGGGCCCAACCCAAGAAAAAAATCTTCAGCAATTCGCAGAAAAATCATTCGAAGACTTCCTAATACCATCTTGCCAGAATCAAGTTCCGGACTGCCAGTACACTCTAAAAACAGAAGAGGGCAAATATATTCGAAACACTGGAGACCAATACCTCTTCTATGCAGATACTAACGCCGGGAAATCTTATACAGCTGCAACGTGGTATGATTGTGAGTGCCAGGACTGTCACGTAAAAATGATAACTCCTCGCTCAGGGCCTATCTCTGAATGTCCACTGTGTAAAGGCAAAGTTCTTCCACGCCCTATACTATTTATCGACTTTGAGATGGGAAGGGCTGAGAAGATGAAGGTTGACCAGTTCCCACAGAAGAATTTCCTTATTGCGGAAGTCCGTCAACTAAACCCAGACTACAATCCGCTAAAAGATGATGATGTCACTGATGAATTGGCCACAGAAGCAAATTTTATGTTCCTTCTAATTAACGTCCTTAATAAAGCAAAAGCAGGAACATTCCTTCCCTCAGTCCTCGTTATTGACAGTGCGACAGATGTCTGGTCAATAATTCAGGAATGGGGCATTCAGCAGCTCGTAAAATACGACCCGAAATACACAGAGAAAAACTCAAAGCTCCTCCGGACAATCATCCAGACAGACTGGAAGATACCAAACAAACGCCACCTCAAAGTCATCCAGATTTGCCGTGCCCTTCTAAAGCTCGGAATCGACATTGTTTGGACAGCACGGTATGAAGGCACGCCCGACTATGTGAAAGATGGCTCCCAGAAAATAAGAGCCCAAAAAGATGTAATTTTCTTCTCTGACATCTGTATAATGATGGAACGCAGAATCATGGGCGGCAAAAACGTCTATATCTCTCATATTGAAAAGCTTGGAGCGTTCGAAGCCCCGGAGGACCCAATCAACAGAATAAGTTTTGCCAAAATAAGGGAGACACTATCAACAGCTAAAAAGCAAAAGGCTGAAGCTGATGCCGCAGAAAGCGATGAAGTCCAAATCATAACTGATTGATAGTCCTCCCAGGAGATGACGATGACTGAAGAACTTAATAAATTAGCCTGTTATGGGCTTTCTCCTGAGAAAGAACTTCAAGCTTATCCTTATGGGAAGGAAGCCCGTGAATTCATAAGAAAGCAGATAGAAGAATCTGAGGAGGTTTAAAAATGACTGAAGAAAAATCCGGAATGTCTGGATATGAAAACAATATGGCTCTCGTCTTAGCAGAAGAACCTAAAGAATTTGATGAGAAAGCTTATGCAAAGATTATGAAATCCTTCGAAGAAGTTGGAGTAACTCCAGAAAGTGTTAAACTAAGGCCTGAATATATGGACCAGTATGCCCGTATCAGAGATTTGGAACTGGAGCTTGACCGGAAAAGTGCTGAACTCTCAGCTGCTCCTCTCTCTCCTTTCGAATATGAAAAGAGGGAACAGAATACATCCTGTGAACTGTCAGAAAGAGTTGCAGAGAACCAAAGGCAGGCCTTCTTTAGAATGATAAAGAAGAAACAGGAGGAAGACATCTTGAGGGCTGCACCTCTCAGAGTCCTTATTGAGGAACTCGCCCGAAGGAAAGACCTTGTAAATACTGTTCAAATTCTTCCAGATGAAGAAGTAACAATCATGAAAAGACCAATTGGAGCTCGTTGCTGGAAAACCATAGTAGAGCAGACCGGCTGCCTGACTGTACTTTATACGGAGGACTGAATATGGCAAATCCCGATATAACTGAACTTAAGACTCTCGACCTTCTTAATGAGCTTAAGAAGAGAATAGGAATCAAGGTTATTCAGGTAGACTCGGAAACTGAATATAATGTAATTGTGAACCCTATCGGGAAAACGATATGGGACCCAGCAATCAGAACGGATGAAGGAGAAGACCCGAAAGGGCCTGCAACTATCTTAATAATCTAACCGGAGGATAAACTATGAAGCAAATTTCAAGACAGCAAATGGATGCTCGAAACAGAAAATTCAAAGAACTTCTGGACAAAATCATCGGCTTCTCGAAAGAGGAGGAAGTGCCCTTAAGTGAAGTAGGGTTCAGCATAGTGGCTGCTCTCTTCAATTATCGAAAGAGCTTTGTGAAGAGCCTCAATTACAGTGAATTAAGCGATGAGGATATTGGGGTTAATATCTCCGGCCTTAAAGCTCAGAAGAAAAAGAAAATCATTACTGAAGAGGGAGAAGCCATCCTTAATGCCCTCGAAATCGAACAGAAGAAACGCCTGGAAAACAAGAGAATTATTTAATTCAAACCAAGAGGAGATTGAAATGAGCGACAAATTGCCCCATGACGTATATCTTGCCGGCCCATTCTTCAATGAAGAAGAAGTGGCCTTTGTTGATAAGCTTGCAGCCCTTCTTGAAAAAATTGGCCTTAAAGTCTATAATCCAAAGGAAGAAGGAGGCATCCTGGGGGAAACAGCCCCTTGGGAAAAGGCTTCAGAAATTTTCGAGGAGGACTGCAGAGGCATTCGAGGTTCAGAAATAATCCTTGCCATCATTGATGACTTCGACCCCGAAACAATCTGGGAAATGGGTTATGCCCACGCTCTCGGAAAGCCAATAATAACCATCTCGAATCATGGATATGGTCTGAACATTATGCTTTCAGAGTCCTCCCGTGCGCACTACCAATCAATCGAAGACCTTAAGGAAGCAATGGAAAATTTCTTCAGCCAGGGAATAATTCCCTTTAAGCCGTGGAAAGGAGAAATCAGATGAATTTCAAAGCAGCTGAAAAGTTTCAAGAGGAGCCCAATGGCTCACTCTTAAATTTCTTAACGACAACGACAACCTCACTGGCTCAAATTCGTCGCTGTGCGACTATGCCAGTCCAAAGGCCAGAGAACGTCCTTGAGCATTCAGCTATGGTTGGTATAATATCCTTCCTCCTCGCTGCGGACCTTCCAGAAGCAAATCCATATGTAGCTGCTTCAAAGGGCCTTTTCCACGACTATGAAGAAGCTGTAACCGGAGATATTTGCAGAGATTTCAAATATCTTGACCCAGAATTCCGGGAAGCCCTTGCAAAGGTAGAGCCTGCTGTTATTGCCTCAATAGCCCAAAAGCTTCCTACACTGAATTTGCAAGTCTCTTTCAAATATATTTGGGGTTATTCGAAAGATAGTTCCATTGAAGGCCAAATCGTTTCAATTGCAGATAGCATAGCAATGATGGTCTATATTTACGAGGAAGTAATCAGAGGGAACACTTGGCTGGTTTATGAGCCTTGGGACCTCGCTTACCCAACAGCTATGGAAAAACTCAAAGCATATAATTTCCCAATGAATGGCCTTGCAGCCCGAACTCTTCAGGAATTCCAGGATTGGAGGGAAAAGCTTGACATCCCACCCCGATGAAGAATTCACCTTAGAAGAATTCGAAAAAAACCTAACTGAAAGGCATTCAAAAGTAATGACCTTGAGAAGCCTTCTAAAAGAATTTGATCTGCCACTAACAGACTACCAAGATGGGAAACTGGAAGGGCAGAAAAAAATTCTTGTTGAACTTATCGAAGGAGCTAAACAGAGGAGGATTAAAGATGCGAAGAAACGAATTTCCGAACCAGATTGAAATAATCATCGAAGGGCCTAACTTAATAGGCAAATCTTTCATCACAGACCAACTTAAAAGGCAAGGAGCAACTGTCTTCAAAGGGCTTGATTCTTACCCAAAAGAAATCATCACCCGGTACGGCCTTGAAAAAATCTTTAAGGCAGACATGTATGTCTGTGACTTCTTAAGGCAGAGTGGACTATCAATAGTATTTGAGAGGAGCCCTTTAAGTGCAATCGTCTACAACAAACTTCCTCGACAGTGTTTTGATGACTTCCTTAAACTTCTTCCAAATCCGGTCCTTTATATCTTGACAGCTCCTGAAGACCTCTTAAGAGAGCGATATGGAGAAAACCTGGACCATATGGAAGAAAGGAACCTTTCTTTTCACGACCTTGCTGCAATCAATTATAAATACCAAACTATCGCAAACAAATGGGACCTTCCCTGTGAAGTTATCCCTGTTGAAATTAAAGGCCCGGATACTTCAGATGCTGTAATTGAAGACATAATAAACCGGTTGATAGTCGCCCAATACGAGGAGGAAGAATAATGAACCCTACAATCATTGAAGAACTTAAAATTGATATGGGAAGTTATCAGAAGAAAACCCCGGCTCAGCTCTTAGCTCGGGAATCTACTGCTAAGAAGGCTTGGGCCCTTAAGAAGCTCGGCTATACTTCATTCCGTATGAATTCGCCCTGCTTCCTTCTTGATATCTGGAGGAGGAACTGTTCAAAAGACTTTGAACAGGTTGTTGATAGTGTCCTGGCCTTGGCAAAAGGAAGGTGCGTTGAAATTGGGAACTCCCTTGGGACTATGTCAAGGTTTATGCTTGAAAGCAAAAAAGTTAAGAGCGTTGAGTATTTCGACCTTAACCGGGAAAATGAAAGGTTCGCTCGCTTTTCCTTTGAGAGGCACGGTGAAAAAGTAAAGATCCACCCGACAATGGGGAGTATCGTTGCTCAGAGTAAATACGATACGTTCGTGCTGATTGATGTTCTTGAGTCGATGAAGAACCCGGAAGACTTCCTTGTGACCCTCTTCAATCACCTTCGGAGATACGGGAGGATAATCATTACTTACGACTTTCAGAAAGAGCCTAACTTTATGACCTTCCAGCACTGGAAGACTTATGAAGAGATGGAGGAGTATATGAGTATCATCGGTTTCAAAAAAGGCAAGGACCTTCCCGGAGTATATGAATTCTGGAGGTCAAATTAATGAGTTCCTGTGGAATTTATATCCCAACTCATAGAAGAGCCTTTGCTGTGATAAAGACCTTAAGAGAGACAATTGCAGCATCTAAAGGGAAGGCCCCAGTTTATTTGGTTATGGATTATGACCAGATAGAGGACTATAAGGAAAAAATCCCTTCCTACCTTTACCCTTATTTTGAAATTTTTCCACTTACTCCTTTAAGAAGAAGAATTTCATTTGCGATGTGCCAAATAATGGAACACGCTGAGAAGAAGGGCTTCAAATACGTTATTCGAGTAGATGATGATAAGATTCCTCCTATGAATCTTCTTGAACTTCTCGATTCTTTCAAAAGGCACCCGGAACTTGGTTGGGTAGGTGGATATTTCGGATTTTACGGCCTCCTTAAGATTCAGCCAAATTCCGGAACTTACTATTCAGCGAGGATGGCCTGTAATATCTTTGCTGTGGATGTAGCCAAGATGAAAGAAGCAGGAGGATTTGACCAAAATATGATAATTTTGGAGGATGCAGATGCCAAAGTGAAGCTTATGAAAGCTGGGTACTATACAGCGATAAATAGCAATGTTGAGTGCAAATCCTTGAACAACAGAGGAGCTCCTGGTGGAATAAGTTCCTTCAGTCCTGCCCCGGAAATAGAAATGACGGACTATTTCAATAAGGTTCATGGAGGGCCTGGTTTTCAACCTGCAAGCCTCCGGAAGGGAAGAGCTTTCATAAAGTTGGCTTGGATGGCCAAGCGTGGTCTCTTCAAAAATATCGACTACTCGAAAATGGCCTCTCAAGGAGGGAAAGCTCTTGACTACTAAGAAAGTGCTGTTTGTTTCTCCGGAAGTCCCCAGCGGGGGCACCGGAGTTTATATTTGGCAGCTGGCTCAGGCTGCTAAGAAGTGGTCAAACTGGGAATCATATATTGTTTCCCCTATGATGCAAGCTCAGGAGGAAATCGCCGCAACCCTTGATGGATATCACAAGATAGACACTAAAAAGAAAAAGATGTTTGGGCCTGAAAAGGCCCTCCAGCTCCTTAAGGAAGCTCACGAATATGCCCTGAAAAATGATTTCGATATGGTATATTTTAACAGTGAGCAGGCCTTTTCTTCTCAGGCCTTCCTTATTGGAGACTTCCCAAACCCTGTCTGTAGTATTCATACGCACCATCCGTATATTAAGAAGTTTGACTCTAAGAAGCCAATCACAGACCAAATCCCAACCTTACAGCCTGCTAAAATCTTCAAAAATATGATGTCCTGCGGGAAATATTACAAAGCTTTCCATTTGATTTCACAGTTGGAAAGCCAAATATTTGATCAGCTGGTATCCTCGGACCTCTCCCTTTATAATCAGCAATACATCGTGTACCCAAATCTCCTCTACTCGACTGAAGAATATTACCCTTCGAACTATGAGGACAGAGATGACAAAGTAATCTTCTCAGGGAGAGTAACCAATTACATAAAAGGGCTGGCTATCATCAGAGAACTCGCTGAGAATACCGACCTTGAGTATGTGATTACAGTGCCGTACGGGAATGTAGCTGGGGCTAAAAAATTCTTCCAGGAATTTCCCAATTGTGAAGTCCTTTACTACCCTAAACACGAAGACGCACTAAGAGAATTGGCTAAGCACAAAGTATTCTGTAATCCTGGTACTTACGGTCCCTATGATTTGACGATGCTGGAAGCTGCAAATCAGGGCTGCCAAATAGTCTCGAATACCTGTATTGGTGCGACTGATTATTTCACAAAATTCTTTAAACCGGAGGAACATACAGGGCCTGCCTTCGAGAAAGCTATAAGGGCAGCTTTCAAGCAGAAAGAGCCTTCAAGGATTATTCCAAATTCAATGGAAGAAAACATCCAAAATTTCCTAGACAGTTTGTATTGGGTGTGTTGTAATGACTAAGAAAGTATTGATAGTCTGCCCGGATGTTCCAGAAATCGGAGGAGCGGGAAAATTTTTGTGGGACTTGGCAGCTTGTGCCTCGAAACACTCAAAATGGGAGGTTCACCTCCTCTCCCCTCTTTCTAAAAAGCACATCGCTCTCGGAGAAGAGATTGATTATGTACATGGAATGCCTGGGAAAGTTAAGAGGTATTGGAATGAATCAGCCCTGGAAATGATAGAAAAAGCCGGAGCCCTTCATAATTACTATGATTATGACTTAACATATATAATCTCAGAAATGGACCTTCTCCCGGCTGAATATTATTTGGGAGGGCTATCAAACATTGTTTACGGAGTCCATAGCCAGCAATATCACTTTTCGAATCTTGATATGAAAAGGCCAATTCTGGAACAGTATAAAGGGTTAAAGCCAAGCAAAAGTTTCAAGAAGTTGGAGGAAGTCGAGGAGTTTGCCGGAGTCTGGCATCTTATCTCCGGCCTCGAAGAAAAGATCTGGAATGAGCTTCACCCGGATAAACCCAATTATGTGGTCCTCCCGGATATGATCAAAGAAACGCCTTGTTTTGCTCTTCCTTGGGAAGAGCGAACTGACAACCTTATGTTCTCCGGGAGAATAACCGGCTATGCTAAGGGCCTCTCTATGATAAGGCAATTCCTCGAAGCCTACCCGGAGAAAACTGTGGATATTACAGTTCCTCGGAACAACTTGGCCAGAGCCATAATGCTTTACAAAAAATATTCAAACTGCAACCTGAAATATTATTCGGACCATAATGACGTCTTAAGGGAAATGGGGAGGCACAAAGTCTTTGTTAATGCTGGGACTTATGGGCCTTTCGACCTTACGATGATAGAAGCCCTTAACCAAGGTTGCCAGATTGTAGCAGGAGCGAGTATTGGAGCAACCCAATATGTTCCATCCTTTATTCCGGAAGACTATACCCTTAAAGCTTTTGAAGAGCAGGTAGAAAACGCCTTTTCTATGGGCAATATAAATTATTATCATTACCCGCCTATGGATCACAATGCTCAGGACTTCTTAGATACTTTATATAGGTGTTGTTTGGAGGGTTTAGATTGATAAAAATAATAGTTTTATTTTTGTTTATCGTGATTCTTTTTATCCTTTCTTATTTTTTTGCAGAAAGTATTAAAAGGCACGATGAAATCTTGTCAGCACATAGTCAGAGGATAAACGACCTAAAAGGAATTCAGAATCAGCTGATAGCTGATCATTTCAAAAGGCTTGATGATTCCCATTTTCCCTTAGTAGAGGAGCTTAAAAGGGCTGAAGATGATGGAAGATGAGACTACCAAAAAGTATATTGAAAAGTACAGGGCCAGTTCTCCTGTTGCCCTTTCTACTAATAACCCGCATATGCTTTTTAAAAGCTTGAAGGCCTGGGTAGTTTTCCCGAACGATTTAACCAAAAATCAAATGAAAATAGTAGTTGAAAATTACCCTTTTATGAAGTATCTATGGAATACAAGAAGAGTTTTACAAGAAATCCCTAGAGGAGAAGATGCCAACTCAAAGGAATAAAGAACAGAGATTAGCAAACGGAGGTATTGGGGCAATAAAACAGGCTATACTTCAATGCAAAGCCTGCAAATTTAGTGGTCCTGTGGAGAACAGGGTGATTGGGAAAGGTAGCCTGAAACCAATCCTGCTCTTTGTAGGGAGTAGCCCTGGGGCCTTAGAAGGAGGGCAACTTGAGAATATGGTTAAAGCTCTTAAGCTTACTTCTGAACAATGGGCTGCAACAAATTATTTTAAATGCCCAATAAAAGAACCAGTATTTGAGGAAGAATTTCAAGCATGCTCTAAATTTTTTGGGGCACAAATTTATTTTTTGGAGCCTCAAGCAGTTGTAATCCTCGGAGAAATAGCAATTAAAGGAGTTACTTCAAGAGTCATTGAATATGGAGAAATCTGTGAATTCGGACTTAACCATTGGATGATTAAAGTTCTCCCCTTAGAAGCTCTTGATAGTGCCTCAAATATTAAGAAGCAAAAGGAGTATTTGAATGAATTTCGAAGAACATTGGAACAAAGATCAATCTTATCACCCGTCTATCACTGATAAGAGCGAGTTGGATGAAACTTGGAAAGGCCTGCTCTATATGAGAATCTTGATCCAGAAGAAAGCTGAAACATCATATATGAATTCTGGCCCTATCCTTGAAGTAATTGTTGAGGAAGTAACTGATGATGAAACTTATGTTAAATTTAAAGACCCGGATAGTGGAAAATATTTCTGGGAAAAGATTGCCACTATTCGGTCCACTACCTCTTATACAAGGGTGAAAACATTAGGCCTTCCCTGCTTTATGCAGGAAGTCCCAAAGAAGGGTGATAAAGGAGCAAAAAGCTTTTAACCCAAAAGAGCGTTGTCCTTTCTGGAGGAACTATGAGAGAAGCAACTACTGATTTAGATAGAAGAGTTGAGAAAGCTTTTAAAAAGCAGCTCTTAGGCAGATTCTGCAGAGTAACATTTGAAGACTACTTCCTGACCCTTAAAGTTTTTCTTCATGTAATGGTAAAGTTTACTTTCTGCTCAAAGGGAAAATGCAAAATGGAGATATTGAAAAGTTTCCATTATGCTAAAAGTAATATGATTCCTCTTTGGGAAAATTATCCAGAGCAGATTACAAAAGATATGCTAAATGACCTTTGGGTCAAAATCGAGGAAGAAAGTAAGAAGAGCCCCGGAACTTTAATTGAAATCACTCTTGTGAATGATGATTCAGGGGAGAAGAATGACTGAAGAATACATGGATAACTGGATTAAGCATCTTATTTCTAAAGTCCCGGTCTTTATGAAAATAACAGTCGAAGAATTCCGACATATGAAGGAGGAAGATAAGAAGGAATATATTAATGCTGCTAACTGTATAAATGATGATTGGGCTTTAGGCCCCTTCGGAGGTTGGGAAAGAGCTCATAATTCTCTCTTGAAAATAGGCTGGATCAAAGAAGAAAAGACTGTGGGCTTCAGGATCTATCGAAAAATGATAAGGAGCTATCAAAATGTCTGAAGAATTCACTAAAGAAGAAAAGGCAAGAAGAGCTGAGCAGATAAGAATGGATCAGGAATATTTCAGCCTTCCTTACGCTTACCGAAAGAAAGTTTCATTCAATACGCACTTCAGGATAAATGGAGAATTATAATGGAAGAAAAGAAACAGATTGATAGCTCTATACGCTGCCCCGTTTGTGGGCAGCATTTGGCCAATTTTAAGAGCTATATTGAACACCAGAAATCAGAGCATTCCGGAGAAGAAGGAGCAGTAAGATCAGATCAAAGTTCTGGCTTTGTCCACTGCCATACGCACTCTGAATACTCGATTCTTGACGGCCTTGGGCCTATTGGGGGCCTCGTTAAAAAAGCTGCAGAAGATGGAGCAAAGGCCCTCGTCCTTACAGATCATGGAACCCTTTCAGGCCATATTGCTTTTCAAGATGCCTGTATTCAGTACGGAGTAAAGCCGATATTCGGCTGTGAATTTTATGTCTCTTCGAATCACCTGGAAAAAACGAAAGAACGCACTCACTTAATTCTTATCGCCAAGAATGCAGAGGGCTATCAAAATCTTCTTTACTTAGCGAGTGAAGCTGCTGTTAATGGGTTTTATTATAAGCCTCGAATAGACAAGAAAATGATTGAGGAGCATTCTGAGGGCCTTATCTGTAGTTCTGCGTGTACATCAGGGGAAATCCAGAAGGCCCTTATCGAAGATGATTTTGATAGTGCCTGTGATATTGCGAGGTGGTATCAGGATGTTTTTGGGGATGATTTCTACCTGGAAATGCAGCCTAATAGACTCCCTCAACAGAAGAAGGCAAATATAGGGCTTATTCGAATAGCTCAGAAATATAAGATGAATATTCTGGTTACGAATGATGCGCACTATCCATATCAGGAGGACTGGAAAAGCCACGAGGTTCTCCTCTGTATAAAGAGTCATAAAAGTATCTCGGACCCAAAAAGATTCAGGTTTGATGATAATACCTTTTGGCTTATGACAGAGGAGGAGATAAGGGAAGCTTTCAGAGTAAATCACAGTGATATTCCGGAAACAATTATTAATGAAGGAATTGAGAACAGCCTAAAAATAGCAGATCAGTGTGATTATACTATTGCTAAGCAGGATGTGGTCTTGCCAATCTTCAAGCTTCCGGAAGGCTTCGAGAGCGATTCAGAATTTTTGGAGCATCTGGCGAGGGAGGGAATTGAAAAGGAGTATGTAAGGAAGAAAATAGAGAAGTATGCCAGGCTGACATTTCCGGAAGAAGAAATGAGCTTCTGGATGGCCAAAAAGGTATATTATGATAGGTTGAATAGGGAGCTAAAAGTTGTTCACTCCTTGGGGTTTGAAAGATACCTCCTTATTGTATGGGATATTTATGAATTCTGCAGAAGGGATGGAATAATTTACGGCCCTGGGAGAGGTTCAGTTGCTGGCTCGCTTCTTGCTTACTGTATTGGGATTACAACTGTTGACCCAATTGAAAATGATCTGCTTTTTGAGAGGTTCCTTAATCCGGCCCGAATAGATATGCCTGATGTTGATATGGACTTCGAAGACTCTCGAAGATGGGAAGTAGTCCGTCATCTTAAAAATACTTATGGAGAAGATCACGTCTCAAATATTGTTACCTTCGGAAAGCTTAAAGGCAAGCTTGTCCTGAAGGACATTGCACGAGTGTTTGATGTTCCTTACGAGGAAGTAAACAGAGTTACTGGCTTTATTATTGAGCGGTCTGGAGGAGATGCGAGGACCTCCTTTACAGTGGCTGATACAATTGAATCTTTCGATGAAATGAAAAAGTTCGCTGAGAAGTATCCGGAAGTTATAAGGCACGCAAAGCGAATGGAAGGAATGATAAGGCAGAAGGGAATGCACGCTGCTGGAATAGTCGTAAGTGAAAGGCCAATTTCAGAAAGTTGCCCGATAGAAGCGAAAGATGGGGTCACGATGACCTCCTTTGACCATATTGGTGCTGAGAATCTCGGACTCCTTAAGCTTGATGTCTTGGGCCTTCGAACTATGTCAATAATTGGGGATACTATCAAGAAAATTGAGGAGAAGACTGGGGAAAGGCCTGCACTCGAAGAGATACCTTTGGATGATGAAGAAGTCTTCCGGCAATTTACACTTGGAATGACAACTGCAGTATTTCAGCTTGAAACTCCGAATATGACCAAATTGTGTCGGCAAGTCGGAGTCGAGAAATTTGGAGATTTAGTGCAGATTAATGCGCTTGGTAGGCCCGGAACTATGAGGGCTGGGGTAGTTCCTCGCTTTATTCAAATAAAGCATGGGAAAAGGGCTGCAGAATACTCTCATCCGCTCTTAAAGCCAATAACAGAGGATACTTACAGTATAATGCTTTACCAAGAGCAGATAATGAAAATCCTTGCAGATATAGGGAGGTTCCAGTGGTCTACAGTCGATTTGCAGAGGAAGATTATTTCGAAGAGTCAAGGAACAGCTGCTTTCGAGAAGGCCCGTGCTCAGTTTGTAGAAGGAGCAATAATAACAGGAATGACAGAGGAAGATGCTCACAACCTTTACACAAAGATGATCCAGTTTGGGTCCTATTCTTTCAATAAGTGTTTAGTAGGGGATACTGTTATCCAAAGACATGATAATAAAAGAATAACTATTGAGCATTTATATAAAGTAAAAACAGATAAAAATTATGCAAAAGAAACTGGTCATGTATCTCAGCACTACTCCCTTAAGAGAAAAGGCTATGGGAAAATTTTAAGTGTTTGTGAAGATGGCAAGATAAGACCTAATAAAATTGTAGACATTTTTCAGAATGGGGAGAAGGAAGTTTGGAAGCTTAAAACAGAAGATAAAGAAATTGAAGCAACCCTTGATCATAGACTTTTAACAAAGAAAGGGTGGAAAACTCTTTCTGAAATCAAAATAGGGGATATGATTGCCATTAAAGGAGGAAGAGAAAAGGCCCCTTATAATGGGGAATATAATTTTTACAAAGAAAAAATGCCTTTAAATTCAGAAAAAGGGAAAGAAGGATTTCGAAAAAGAGAAAATGGGCAGTCAGTAATATTCAAGAAGCATAGATCAGAACTTTTCTTAAAATTTGGAATGCATTGTATGGCTTGCATGAATTACAATGTAAGAATTGAAACTCATCATAAAGATGGAGATAGAACAAATAATGAGAAAGAAAACCTTATAAATCTCTGCCCAAGTTGCCACAAGAAAGCAGATTATGCTTTAGGAAGGAACAAACAATATAGCAAAGGAATCTGTGTAGACTATCAAAAAGTGCTCCGTAAAGAGCTTATCGGAAATAAAATGACTTATGATATTGAGATGGAAGCTCCTAATCACAACTTTATTGCTAATGGATTTGTTTCTCATAATTCTCACGCTGCAGCCTACTCGACTATTTCCTATTGGTG
>Ga0172381_10001553_pt1 | contig 26714 bp, 25 predicted proteins | sample Leawel6488metaG_FD_119754 | JGI IMG/M metagenome (GOLD analysis project Ga0172381, IMG submission 119754) | Leachate microbial communities from a municipal landfill in Southern Ontario, Canada - Leachate well 64-88 metaG | ecosystem: Engineered > Solid waste > Landfill > Unclassified | place... | reverse complement strand
GGCGAACTTATCGAAGTGGATACACCGGCAAAGCTTTGTGTCTCCGGGGATATTCAGGAAGCATTGGAACCCTTTGCCAGCCTTTTGATGATTATCCCGGTTGATTCTATCGAAGCGGTCTGCGATTTTACCAAATCACGCAGAGGGGTATTTGTTTCCAATGAATATTTAGGAGAAGACCGCGTAAAAGTAGTGTTTTCGATACCATTGTCTGAAATTATCGTAGATTTTTATGATCGGATAAAATCAATCACCCGCGGCTATGGATCCATGGATTACGAAGTTAAAGAATATTTACCAACCCGCCTGGTTAAACTCGATATATTGTTAAACGGTCAGATTTGCGACGCTTTTTCCTCTTTGATGTTTAAGGATAAAGCCACCAGCCGGGCGCATCTTTTGGTTTCTAAACTTAAAGAATTAATCCCGCGTCAGCTTTTTGAGGTTACCGTCCAAGCGGCGGTAGGAAACCAGATCCTGGCTTCAGAAAGAATACGTTCTGTCGGTAAGAATGCCACCAGCAAATGTTCCGGAGGCGATATTACCCGTAAACGTAAACTTTGGGAGACTCAGAAAAAAGGTAAAAAAAGACTAAAACAGTTTGGCAGGGTAGAGATACCACAAGAGGCGTTTTTGGAGGTGCTAAAAATATGAGTCCGAAAAAGAAATCCGTAATCCGGGATTGGGCGGAGTCGATTATTATCGCTTTTTTTCTGGCTTTAGTTATCCGCGCTTTCCTGGTTCAGGCTTTTAAGATTCCCACCGGATCAATGCGTATGACTTTGATTGAGGGGGATTTAATTTTGGTGAATAAGTTCATTTATGGGGCAAAGGTTCCTTTTACGAATCTGCGTTTACCGGAATTACGCTCTCCCAAAAGAGGGGATGTGGTGGTTTTTATCTATCCAGAGGACAAAGATAAGGATTTTATTAAAAGATTGGTCGGGCTTCCCGGGGACACGGTTGAGATTAAGGGCGGCTCAATTTATGTCAATGATAAACCTGTTCCGGAGCCGATCTTTAATCAGATATATTATTATAATCAGGGGCAATTTGGACTTGCGGGTGAAAAAATAGTTGTTCCTCCTGATGCTTATTTTGTTTTAGGGGATAATTCGGCTACTTCTAAAGACAGCCGGTATTGGGGTTTTGTTCCTAAGAATAATTTACTCGGCCAGGCAATGGTTATTTATTGGCCGCCTCAGCGCATAAGGACGATAAAATGAATATCGCTAATAAGATTTCCATTTTTCGTATTTTAAGTGTTCCGTTTTTTATCGCTTGTCTGGTGTATTACGCTCCGGAGAGGGTATATTTAAAGAACCTGGCTTTGGCGATATTCGTCTTGGGAGTTATTTCCGATGGCTTGGATGGGTATATCGCCAGGAAAGCCAAAATGATCTCTAAGGCCGGTTCGATCCTGGATCCTCTGGGAGATAAGTTTTTATTGATCAGCGCTTTTGTATTTTTATCACCAATCAGCCGCCTGGAATTGACATTCCCGCTTTGGGTTAGTTTTATCGTGATTTCAAGGGATGTAATTATCATTATGGGGGCAGTGGTTATCTATATGGTTAAACAAAATTTAGATGTCTATCCGACTAAATGGGGCAAGCTGACCACGATCTTTCAAATGCTTTCGGTAATCTGTGTTTTGCTGCAGTGGAAATTGGCTTTACTGGTTTGGTGGCTGGCGGTAATCTTTACGGTTATTTCCGGGATCGATTACGTGAAAAGAGGATTCAAAACTTTATATGATTTTGATAATCACCGCCCTGTTAATTAGTTATCTTATCGGCTCTATCCCGACCGCTTACATTTTTGGTAAGATGTTGAAAGGGATCGATATTCGTAAAGTTGGCTCGGGTAATGTGGGCGCCACAAACGCTCTGCGGGTTTTGGGCAAAGGGCCGGGGATTTCGGTTTTGCTTTTAGATATATTTAAGGGCTTTCTGGTGATTGTTTTTTTAGGTGATTATTTTACCGCCAAAGTCGCTCTATTAGAATCCCATAACCTGCGTATACTTATGGGGCTGGCCTGCATTTGTGGGCACAACTGGACGATATTTTTGCGATTTAGAGGGGGTAAAGGAATCGCGACCACTTTTGGGGTGTTGCTTGGTTTGGCCCTAAAAATTCCCGGTTTAAATTTAGTGATCGGATTGCTGGTTTTGGTCTGGTTTATTGTTTTTTTTGTTTTTAGAATAGTTTCATTGGCTTCGATTCTAAGCGCTATAGCTTTACCGGTTTTTTCTTTTGTTTTTAAATTACCGCTGTTTTTTACCTCCTTGAGTTTATTGCTCTGTGTTTTTGTGATTATCCGGCACAAATCCAATCTTATCAGGATATTTAAGGGCAAAGAACCTCATTTGTATTTCAAAAAGCCTATCCTCTAACTTCATCAATACTTAAAAATCCCGAATTCGTTTTTTATTATTTCCGATTAAAGCAAACGCTTTCTTTTTTAAGCAAAAGACTATTGATTTGGCGGTTTTTTGCCCGCATACTTTAAGTGGAATTAAATAACCTGTAATTTACTATATTAAAATGAGAGACCTACTTTATAAGAATTTAAGTTTTCCCAGCCGCGGCAGGAAAGTAATCGCCAGTTCCGAGGTAGCCGACAAGGAAGGCGTGCATAGCATTATACGTCGGCACTTTTCTTATATTGTTAAGCCGATTCAAAACGGACAGGTAGTTAAGCCTCAGCCGTATCTTTATGTCTTAAAGCAGAAGAACACTAAGGATAAAAGAGAGCATTTTTTCTGCAAGATTAAGGGTAGCGCGCTGGCGGTAAATCAGGGAAGTTTTTTTCAGATACTCTTTGTGCATACCTTAAGTATCAATCTTTCTGCCTCCGCGGATTTAGGCCAGCCAATCAGTTGATCTAAGACTAATTTAGTTACAGTTACGGATTATGTCGGTTTTATTCTAAGTAAATATCTATCTTTTTAATTTGGCAAGCTCTGACGGCTTGAGCATAAGGGGAAGGTATGATCGGAGAGTTAAGTTCTATCGATTTATCTTTATCCTGCAGAATGATTTTTTTGATTTCTACGGCATTTTTTCCAAAAGTATTTTTTCTTTTACGGTTATAGTAAGTAATCCGGATTTTGCTTAGAAAGTTAAAGGCATACTGGCCGTTTTTATCAAATAGCCAGCCAGCCAGATTAGGTTTAAAAGTCAGGTTAAGCTGTCCGGATTTATCCAGCCAGAAAGGATGGAGGCCGGAATTCATTAAAAGCCAGATATGCAGAAATTCGGCGGTTGAACCGGAAAGCCTGGCGACAAAGCCATTTCCATGCAATTTTTTATCCGCGAAGGCGCTACTGACAATAAAGGATGAATTCTCCAGAATACTCCGTCCGTAAATCCGTGGATCTTGAAAAGGAATGAGCACGTTTTTGAATTCCTTGTAAAATTCTTCATTTAGTCCGGATTTAAGCAATTCTAGGAGATATTTGTATTCCATATGCAGCCAGACGGATTCATTTTCCAGCCAACCCGGGGTGAACGCCCGGCATCTGCCGATCTCTTCCGGCATAGTTTTTAGGGATTCGGTTACTTTATACATCTTCAATTTTTTATCAAAAAGCGGGCTATTTTTGGTTGCTTTGTGCAGATTTAAGATCTCCTGACGTCCTTCGGAAACTCTTAAGGCGTGCATTTGTCCTTCTAAAAATAAAGGAGCCGGTATCTGCTTGAATTTCTTAGGTTTTATGTGGGGATCTTTTAACCGTTCATATTCCGTAACCTGATTTATGAAGTATGAATAATAAATACCTGAATCTTTATTGAAAGCCAAGGCTAATCCGTCTTCCAGTTTTTTAATTCCCTGGTTTAAGAAATAAATAAGTTTTTCTACCGTCAGATTAAGCAGGGAGCCGGAAAACCCTAAGCGTATACTTTGGCGGTAATTTTCTTTAAGGGTGTTGCTTTTATCCCAGTAAGCAAAGGTTTCTTCCGGGAATATCGCGCAAAGTTGTTCGATAAAATTGGCTACTTCTGCAGCCAACTCAATTTCTTTTAAAGTATAGTTCTCAAGGGCCTGCTTGATTTTCTTAAGCAGGCGTTTTAATTCGAAAGTTTCACAGGTCGATGAACCAAAAAGAGCGGGCAGGCCGTTAAGTGAATCGAACCAGTTAGGTTTATTCGCCTCCATTTCGATGCCTACGCCGAATGGATCCAGGCTGGATAATTTGTTAACTGCCAGGCATAAAAGTTTGGCGATTAGCGTAGTATAGTAAATTTGTCCTTCTCCATGAAGCGTTCTTAAAAAGTTAGGATTCACTGAGCGTTTACGCAATAATTCTTTCTTTCCGCTATCCGACACAAGAGAATGCAACTGGCGCGGTTGGCCGTTATAGAGGACATATTTTTCGCTACGTGGTCTGACCATTTCAGCATTATCAAAATATGAGAAAATTTTCTTTCCGAAAAATAGTTCCTTGGTTTTTTCCGGATACAAATTTAAGTAGCTATCGATTAAATCCAGGTTGTATGTCCAGTGGTCTGTCCAAAATCCCTCGCCGTGTTCAGCTTCCTGGATTTTCAATGCTGAAGATAAAATGATCTCGAGAAAATTATCGTAGGAGGTACTTAATTTAATTTTATTTTTTTCAATGAAAAAAATAAGTTCTCCGGGGCTAAAAGGCTTTTTAAGGAATTGGCCTAAAATGTTAATTTCGTTCTCGCCAACCGTGTTTCTTAGGAGTTTCTGTAAATCCAGATCTTCTTTGATCAGGAAGCTCTCTGGCTTAACAACTAAAGGATTAAAACCATCCGCCTGGATAAGGTTCATAAAGAAAACGATGTTCTCTTCCTGGATTTTCGGATTAAACCAGAGGTCATTACGCCGGTTTTGGTTTGCGTCCCGGTAATTACCGTTACCCTGGGAAAGATAAGTAGGCTGTAGTTGAAAACGGTTATAATCTCTTTCTAAATCGCCGTGTTTACGTGAATACATGTAGAAGACTATTCCGGATTTGAATACTTCCGGGTAACCCCCGCGCATAATATTGTCCAGATAAGTTTGGCCGGTATATAAGTCAAATTCAGTAGAACCACTTTTTGTAAAGACGTCATTTTCTAATTTGTCGATCAGTTCTTTATTCTGGAGCATTTTGTTTTCAACGTAGCCGGCTTGAGTAATTTTTCTAACCGAGTTGTTTAAGGTTTCTTGATTACGCGCCTGACCGCTTATGGCATAAAATTTTTCTTTTTGGTTTGGTTTTAATTCCAGATTAAGTAAAAGCAGAGCGCTGGGGGTTTTGCTTTGAGTCATTTGTTCATTCGGATACAGAAATTTGGAACTGGCTAGAAATTCGCCGGGATAAGAGAAATCGGTTACTTCTCCGAAAACCGATTGCGGATCCACGATAGGTTTAATTATTTTGGCTTTTTTGCCCTGAAAATGGAACCCCAGGTAGAAATTTCCTTCATCAATATGTATTACTTCAGGCCGGTCAGCTGGATCGACCGCTAGTTTATAGAAAGGAACACCTTGTTTTAGATTAGCGACTTTTATCCAGGCTTCAATTGTTCTCCCCAGCTCTTTTTGAAAGAAATTATTTGTGCCGAAAGGGGAGATTTGAGCTAAACCGTCGATAATTTGCAGAGATTTAAGTTTGGAGCCGGTATTTTCGATAGTTACTATCCGGCTTAGCCCGGCATAGGTATCATTAGGTATATTAAAATAAATTACCTGAGTTTTAATCCCCAGGGTATGATTTTCTTCTTCCAGGATGAGCTGGGCAGAGCCAATGCGCATGGAATTACTGATCCGGTACTTAAGACTGGCGTAATCGTTACGAAACGGTTCATAGAAGATGGGGGTGGATTTATTGTTTTTAATTTTGATAAAAGTCCGGAATCCTTGCTGGGAGACCAATTGCCAGGATTTATTTGCCGGAAAGAATTCCAGAATGGCCCGGTCTTTATCTTTAGTCCCAAAGCTGCAGACACATTGCCCGCGGTTAACATAAAAGACCCACATCGGGATTCCGTATTTACCGGCAATCCCCGGAAAGAAATTAGCAAAAGGTTTGGCGGAATTGTAATTTTGGATTACAAATTCCCCTTGAGCGTTCAAATAATATTTAACTTCCGGAGTTTTTTTATTCATTTTTTCCATAAGTATAATTCTTTTATTTTACTCATTTTTTTAAGTTTGTCAACTGGTATCGGATTTAAGCATAAAAACAAATAAATGCCTTGGGGCGATGTTGACTTTTAAAAAGAATGATGTTAAAATAACCAATCTTAGGAGGAATAATGTCGATTGATCAGGAAACAATCAAACAGGTAGCGCATTTAGCGCGTATCGAATTGCAGCCTAAAGAGTTAGAAAAGCTGTCCGCTGAATTATACGCGATATTGGGTTTTATTGATAAGCTTAGCGTCTTAAATGTGGAACAGGTTAAACCGGCAAGCCATATTTTACCGATCAGTAACGTTTTACGGGAGGATGAACTTCAGCCTTCCCTAACTCCGGATAAAGCTTTAGAAAATGCTCCCAGTAAAAAAGGTAACTTTTTCAGCGTCCCAAAGATTATTGAATAATTATGGAATTAAATCAGTTTACCGCTCAGGAATTATTAGAAAAACTTAAAGCTCGACAAATAAGCTCCGGGGAAATCCTAGAATCGCTTTACGCGCGTATAAAAGAGACCGATTCTCAGGTTAAAGCTTATGTCAGGAAGCGTCCGGAAAACAAAGACATTCCGATTTCCTTAAATGAGGAAAAAGGGATGCTTAATGGGTTTCCAATTACGGTTAAGGACAATATTTGCACCGAAGGCTTGGCTACCGAGTGTTGTTCAAAAATTCTGCAAGGTTTTCTTCCTCCTTATGACGCTACGGTTATCCGCAAAATAAAACAAAACGGTGGAACAATTTTTCCATTAAAAGCTAATATGGATGAATTTGCTTTTGGCTCTTCTACGGAGAATTCATTTTTTGGCCCTACGCATAATCCCTGGGGTCTGGATTATGTTCCCGGGGGATCTTCCGGGGGAAGCGCGGCGGCGGTAGCCGCTTCTTCGGCTATTTGGGCCTTAGGCAGCGATACCGGCGGTTCAATACGCCAACCGGCATCCTTTTGCGGAGTAGTGGGGTTGAAACCGACCTACGGTCGCGTTTCACGTTATGGATTGATCGCCTTTGCTTCCAGTCTTGATCAAATTGGCCCGATTACCAAGAATGTCCGGGATGCGGCAATTTTAACCGGGATTATTTCCGGATATGACCCGAAAGACTCAACTTCGGTGAATTTACCGGTTCCGGATTATACTCAAAGCTTAACCGGTGAAATTAAGGGTTTAAAGATTGGAATACCAAAGGAATATTTTGTTGAGGGGATGGATCCGGAAGTTAAGGAGATTATCGAAGAGGCGATCAATAAACTTAAAAATCTGGGAGGGTTTACCAGCCAGGTTTCTTTACCACATACGGAATACGCGGTGCCGGTTTATTACATTATTGCTACGGCTGAGGCCAGTTCAAATCTAGCTAGGTTTGATGGGGTGCAGTATGGATACCGGGCTCCATCAAATAATCTGATCGAAATGTATAAGTTGACGCGCGCAGAAGGTTTCGGCCAGGAAGCTAAGCGCAGGATCATACTGGGCACCTTTGCTTTGTCCCACGGTTATTATGATGCCTATTATTTACGCGCTTTAAAAGTGCGTACACTGATTAAGCAGGATTTCGACCGGGTTTTTAATGATTTTGATTGTATCGTTACTCCGACATCTCCAACGAGCGCTTTTAAGATTGGGGAAAGATCACAGGATCCCCTGAAAATGTACCTTTCCGATATTTATACTATTTCTGTAAATTTGGCCGGTATTCCGGCGATTTCGATACCCTGCGGTTTTACCAAAAAAGGCTTACCTGTGGGATTGCAAATTATGGCCAAACCTTTTAACGAAGAAATGCTTTTTAGGGTCGCGCATACTTTTGAACAAAATACAGAGTGGCATAAACTGAAAGCTAAGCTATGAACCCCGCGTTTTCTAATTGTCCATTATTTTTTAAAATATTAAGGTTTAATCAGGGCATCGATAGCCAAGCAATATTGAAGACGAAAGCAGGCGCAGAATGAAATACCAGACCGTCATCGGATTAGAAGTCCATTTGCAATTAAATACTAAAACTAAGGCATTTTGCGGTTGTTCCACGGATTTCGGAAAAGCCCCGAATTCTAATGTTTGTCCGGTTTGTCTGGGATTACCCGGATCCTTGCCGGTTTATAATCGGGAGGCTTTAAATTCCGCGATCAAATTGGCTTTAGCTTTTGATTGTCAAATCCAAGAGCACACTAAATTTGACCGTAAAAATTATTTTTATCCGGATTTACCGAAAAACTACCAGATTTCTCAATTTGATCTGCCTTTATCGAAAAATGGGTATCTTGATCTTTACAGCCAGGATGGAATAAAACGTATCGGAATTACCCGTATTCATCTTGAGGAGGATGCCGGCAAGCTTATCCATGAGCCGGGAGCCAGTCTGGTAGATTTTAACCGTACCGGGATTCCTTTGCTGGAGATTGTCAGTGAGCCGGATTTAAACAGCCCACAGGAGGCTTTTGACTATTTGACAAGTTTGAAGAATATTATTGAATATTTGGACGTGTCGGATTGCGATATGGAAAAAGGCTCCTTGCGTTGCGACGCTAATATTTCTTTAAGGCTGGCCGGAGCAAAAGAGCTGGGGGTTAAGACCGAATTAAAGAATATGAATTCTTTTAAAGGGGTAAAAGACGCTTTAACTTTCGAGGTGGCTCGTCAAACCCAGCTTTTAGAAACAGATGAGAAGATGATCCAGGAAACCCGGCTTTGGGACGCCGAAAATGGGCAAACCGTATCTATGCGGACAAAAGAAGGGGCTAAAGATTACCGGTATTTTCCGGATCCGGATTTAACCGTTTTTGTTATTGACCCAGCTACTGTCGCGGAAATAAAAGCGCGCCTGCCGGAGCTTCCTCAGGAAAAGATGGATCGTTTGATTAAAGAATACGGATTAACTGAATATGACGCGAAGATCCTGGTTAGCTCTAAAAAGGACGCGAAGTTCGCCGAAGATTGCATCCGTGATTATCCGGGTAAAGATAAAAAAGAAATCGTCAATTGGCTGATTGGGCCGTTATTATCCGAAGCAAACATGCGGAATATGCAATTGCACGAGCTAAAACTGGAAAGAAAAGAATTGATCAATTTAGTGGGTTTCGTGCAAAAACAGGAAATTTCCCATCTTTCTGCCAAAAACGTATTAAATCAATTAATTGGTTCTTCTAGATCCGCCGGGGATTTGATTCGCGAAGGTAATTTCGCGCAGATATCGGATACTCAGGCTTTGAATGGAATAATTGAAACGGTAATCCAGGAGAATGAAAAATCGGTGAATGATTTTAAATCGGGCAAAACCAACGCTTTAATGTACTTAGTCGGCCAAGTAATGAAAAAGAGTTCCGGCAAAGCTAATCCTAAAGTAGTCGGCCAGTTAATCAGCCGGAGGCTAACGGATGTTTAAAAAAGCGTTCTTCCTTTTTTTATTTATTTTTTTCTTGTTTATCGGGACTAAATTGTGCTTTTCTGAAAACAAGAAAAAGAACAATGATGACTTGTATAAAGAGGTGGAGTTGTTTTCTAGCACCCTGGCGATTATTCAAAACGAATACGCGGATGAGACTAAAACCAAAGATTTAGTTTACGGGGCGCTAAAAGGTATGCTTGGATCACTTGACGCGCATAGCCAGTTTATGGATCCGCAAGCCTATGAAGAATTGAAAATGGATACTCAGGGTAAATTCGGCGGAATCGGTATTGAGATTACGATTAAAAATGAATTCTTGACCGTGATTACTCCGATCGAGGATACGCCTGCCTGGAAAGCCGGGGTAAAAGCTAATGACCGGATTATAAAAATTAATCAAGACCCGACTCAGGGGATGGCTCTTAATGAAGCGGTGAGAAAGATACGCGGTAAGCCTAAGGAAATAGTTGAGCTTACTATAATGCGAAATAATGGAAATAAATTATTAAATTTTAAAATTATCCGGGAGATGATTAAGGTTAACGATATCAAATCCGCGCGTATTTTGGAGGAAGGGATCGGCTATATCAAGATAACTGAATTTCGCCAGAATACCTACCAGGAGATGAGTAATGCCTTAGAAGGGCTTTATAAACAGGGGATAAAAGCCCTGATTATCGATTTGCGTAACAATCCCGGTGGACTTTTGGATAGCGCGGTTAAAGTTGCCGGAAGATTCCTGGAACCGAATAAACTGATTATTTATACTAAAGGCAGACGAAGTGAGCAAAATCTGGAATTTTTTTCAGATACTAAGGCTAAGGACTTGAATTTACCGCTTGCCGTTTTGGTTAATGCAGGGTCAGCTTCCGGAAGTGAAGTTGTCGCCGGGGCTTTTCAGGATTATAAACGCGCTTTAATTATCGGAGAGAAATCTTTCGGAAAAGGTTCTGTGCAGACGATTGTTCCTCTGCCTGACGGTTCGGCTTTGCGTTTAACCACAAGTCATTATTTCACTCCATCCGGGAAAATAATTCAAGATAAAGGGATTAGCCCGGATATTCAAGTAGGGGAGAAAAAAACTATTGAGGATAAAGAAGAAGCGGCTAATAAGAGGCCTCTTGAAGTTAAGAATGCTCAGCAAGATAAAGAAGTAGCGCCGGATATTTCAGATTACAAGACTGATCCTCAACTTATGCGGGCGGTAGAAACGTTAAAAACTATCCAAATTTACAAAAACACTAAATGAAAAACGGTATTTTTAAATTATTGACGGGTATTCTTATTTTGCTTGTTTTTACCGCGATTATCCTGAGCGCTGTTTATAAAAAACCGCCGGTAAAAAAACAAGCGCCTGTAATTTTGGGCAGGATTGTTATTGTGATTGATGACTGGGGCTATAGTTTAAACAATCTTCCGATTATTCAACAGATTAAAATACCCCTGACTTGCGCGATCTTGCCGGGCTTGAAGGATTCGGACGCGGTGATGAAAAGATTGGATAGCCTAGGGCTGGAAATAATTCTGCATTTGCCGATGGAGCCTAAAGGTAGGCATAATCTTGAAAAGGATACAATTACTTTGGGTATGAGTGCTGAGCGGATTTCCGAGATTCTGGATAAAGACTTATCTAGCGTCAACCTTGCCAAAGGGGTATCTAATCATATGGGATCCCGCGTAACCGAGAATAAGAAAACCAGCCTGATTGTGCTTTCGGAAATAAAAAAGCGGAATCGATATTTTTTTGATAGTTTTGTTACCAACGATTCTGTTTGTTTTGATTTAGCTAAAAAAATGGGAATTAAAACCGCTAAAAGAGATATCTTTTTGGATGACCGGAGTGATTTCGATTATATTAAAGGAAATTTAATTAAGCTAAAAAATTTGGCCAGGAAGCGCGGAATCGCCATTGGTATCGGACATGATCGTAAAAATACCCTTTTGGTACTGAAAGAAACGCTTCCGCAGATGGAAAAAGAGGGATATCGTTTTCTTTTTCTTTCCGAGGTGGTCCAGTGATCGTTCTGGGAGTGGAAAGTTCTTGTGATGAAACCGGGATAGCGATTGTTAAAGACGGAAAAAAAATTCTATCTAATCTTGTTGCCTCAAGCTTAAAATTGCATAGTCGCCACGGGGGAGTGATCCCGGAAATCGCCTCACGTATGCAGTTGGAAAGCATTGCCGGTCTTTTTAATCAAGCGATCAAGAATACTAAAATAACACCCGGAAAGATTGATCTGGTTGCTTTTACCTCTCATCCGGGTTTGCCCGGATCCCTGATTGTTGGGGAGGCATTCGCTAAAGCCCTGGCCTTAAGTTTAAATAAACCGATTTTGGGAGTTAACCATATTCATAGTCATATTTATGCTAATATTCTTTGCCATCGTAAAATAAAGTTTCCGGCAGTAGCTTTGATTGTTTCCGGAGGGCATACCTCGCTTTTTTATATTAAAGATTTTTCTAAAATTGATTTATTGGGGCAAACTTTAGATGATGCCTGCGGAGAGGCTTTTGATAAAGTCGCTAAAATTATGGGTCTGGGTTATCCCGGTGGACCATTAATCGATAAGATGGCCAAAGGCGCTAATCAGTATAAGGTTAAATTTACTTGCTCTGGAACGAAAAATCCCCTGGATTTTAGCTTTAGCGGGATAAAAACCGCGGTTTTGTATTATTTGAAGGACAAAAAACCCGCGGCTAAATTAATTAAAGAGGTTGCCGCTTCTTTCCAGGAAAGCGCAATCAAGGTTTTAATAAAAAAATCCATCCTCGCCTGTAAAATGAAAAATGCTGGATCTCTTTTGATTGGAGGAGGAGTAGCCGCAAATAGTTCTTTGCGTCAAAAATTAACCCTGGAAGCTAAAATCTCCGGGATCGAATGCTTTTTTCCGGAAATTAGCCTGTGTATGGATAACGCGGCAATGGTCGCCGGCCTGGGGGGTTATCTTTACAACCGTCGGATCCAACATTAACTAAAGAAGCCCTGATGTTTATTTAAGGAGGTAGATATGCCCACGGATTTTCAGATGGTGATGCGTTTATTGCTAACCCTGGTTTTAAGCGGCTTGATCGGTTTGGAAAGGCAGATACACCGTAGAGATGCCGGATTGCGTACGCATATCCTGGTGGCTTTAGGCAGCTGTCTTATCATGTTGACATCTCTGTATGTTTTTGATATATATAAATATCAGGTGGATTTGGATCCAGTGCGAATTGCCTCAGGAGTAGTCACCGGCATAGGTTTTCTTGGCGCGGGCACGATTATTCGTGAATCTGATCGTGTGCGGGGATTGACTACGGCGGCAAGCCTCTGGGTGGTAGCGGGAATTGGACTGGCGGTAGGGGTGGGTTTCAATAAAATCGCGATTTATACCACAATCCTAGTACTGATTTCTTTGTATTTTTTACGATATCTAGAAGCTCCGCTTTCAAAGGAGGGTAAAAATGGCCTTTAAAAAGAACCTGGAAGAAAAAACGCTGGATGTTGACGCGGCAATGCAGGGGACTTTAACTTTTAAGGATCCGGTTAACTTAAGAATTAACGGAAAGTTTGAAGGAAACTTAGATACACGGGGTAATTTGACAATCGGTCCTACCGCGGTAATCAACGCCGATGTTATCGGGGATAATATTATTATCGGTGGCCGGGTTAAAGGCAGGATTACGGCTAAAGAAAGATTAACCCTTCTTCCTCAGGCGATCGTTGAAGGGGACATTTATCCGGCGAAATTGAATATTACCGAAGGAGCGGTTTTTGAAGGAAAATGTTCAATGTTGCATGATTTTCTTAATTCTGAACAGTTAGCTAAATATTTGGAAGTAGAATTAAGCTCGGTTATGGAATGGGCTAATTCCGGAAAAGTGCCGGCAAGCAAAGAGAACGACGATTGGAAATTCGAACGTAAAGCTATAGATTCCTGGGTGGCTTCAGGCAAAATTAACAAGTAAACTCAAAAATTAATTCTCATAAAATGAACGAAGAAAAGATGCTAACGGTTAGGGATGTTTCAATGATCTTGGGAGTATCGGAAAAGGATGTTCTGGATCTCACCGAAAAAGGGATTATACCCGGTTATAAAGTAGCCGGCGTATATTTAAGATTTAAAAAAGAACAGGTTGAGCAGTATAAAAAGAGCCAGAGCCATTCCAAAGTCAAACCGGCCAAAGAAGAAACCGATAGCTTTTCCAATAAAGTTTATGATTTCTTTTACTTCAATGATTTTTACGTTCTTTCTTTCATACTGATAATCCTTTTAGTGTATTTGGTTTACCGGGGCCTATAGCGTAATGTCTATACACAAAGGATACTGTGATTTAGGTTTTGCTAAAATTGATACTGACCGAAAAAAACGTAAAGGATTTGCCGAAGTCATATATTGTCCCGGAAAAAACCGCCTGCATCTTAAAAAAATTGTCGTTAAAATAGTTGATTCCAAAGAAGATCTGCTTTTAACTAAATTAGACAAATCCACATTTTCTTTTTTAAAAAGAAGTATTCCTGTTTTAAAATATAATCCTCTGGCGAAAATAGGGTATTATTTAAGAAAACCTAAGGTTCTTTCCGGAGGGCTAGTCCTGGTGGTTTCCGCTGGGACAAGCGATATCCCTATCGCTGAAGAAGCCGTAGAAACTTTACGGATTATGGGTAATCGGGTCGAAAAACTCTATGATGTAGGGGTAGCCGGAGTGCACCGATTAATGAATAACCGGGATAAACTAGAAAAGGCCCGGGTAATCGTGGTTGTCGCGGGGATGGAGGGGGCACTGGCCAGTTTAGTCAGCGGATTGGTTAAGGTGCCGATCATTGCTGTGCCTACCAGTTGCGGGTACGGATCGAGTTTTTCCGGATTAGCGGCGCTTCTGACGATGTTAAACGGTTGCTCTCCGGGTGTAAGCGTGGTTAATATCGATAATGGTTTCGGAGCTGGATATCTGGCCAGCCTGATAAATCAAGGAGCATCTTAAAAAAATGGCTTTATCCGGATTAGATATCTATAAATTATTACCAAAAACTAATTGCCGGCAATGTGGGCTATCTACCTGTCTGGCTTTTGCCATGCAGTTGGCCAAGAAAACATTATCAATTGAAAAATGCCCTTTTATTTCTCCGGAATCTAGAATTATCCTGGAGATCCAAGCCTTGCCACCGATTAAGCTAATTACTTTGGGGGCCGGTAGTTCCAAGTTTGAGGTTGGCAATGAAACGGTGATGTTTAGGCATGAGGAAAAATTCCGCAATCCAGCGGGGTTAGGATTTATTATCGATGATAGTTTAAGCGATGAACAGATAATAGGACGGCTTAAAAAAATCGAACAGTTAAAATTCAGCCGGGTAGGGCAAGAACTTAATATTAATTTAGTCAGTCTTAAACAAAATAATGATTCCCGGAGATTCCTGGAAGCAACCAGATTGATTATTGCTCAAACTTCTTTACCGGTTATGCTCATGAGTGATGAGCCGGCGACTTTAAAACAAGCCGCTGCCATTAGCCATGAACGCAAACCTTTGCTTTATTCGGCTAACCAGGATAATTTTACCCAGATGGCTTCTATCGCCAAAGAATTTCAGCTTCCTTTGGTAGTATCTGGCCGGGAGATCGACCAATTAAGCCGGATCAGTAAAGAGCTTCTTAATTTAGGGGTAAAAGATCTAATTTTAGACAGTGGAGTTAAGCCGATCGCCGAGAGAATCTGGGATTTAACTCAAATTCGAAGGCAGGCGCTTAAAAAATCTAACCGGGTCCTGGGTTTTCCGAGTTTAACGATCGTCGAAAAAAACGATCCTTATGAAGAAGCGATCCAGGCGGCTGCCTATATCGCTAAATATTCCGGAATTGTTTTAATCAGGGGGGTGGCGGATTGGGAAGTCTTGGCCATTCTCACCTTAAGGCAGAATATTTATACCGACCCGCAAAAACCCCTGCAAATCGACCCCAAGCTTTATTCGGTCGGACAAACGGGTTCGGATTCACCGGTATTGATCACAACCAATTTTTCATTAAGTTATTATACGGTTCTAGGAGAAGTAGAATCCAGCAAGATACCGGCTTATATTTTAAGTGTTGATACTCAGGGTATGTCGGTACTTACCGCTTGGGCAGCCGAAAAGTTTAACCCGGAAACCATTACGCAATCCATCAATAGCTGCGGCTTAAAAAAGATAGTTCAACACAAAAATTTGATTATTCCTGGTTACGTCGCGATGATTAGTGGAGAGCTGGAAGACCAATCAGGCCTAAAAGTAATCGTTGGCCCCAAAGAGGCAGCCGGTATCCCCGCTTTTTTAAAAAATATAATTAAGGTTTAACCTTTTGGCTTATGCAAAAATATAAAGTTAATTTTCTTCCTGATAATCTATCGGTTCTGGTTGAACAGGATAAAACCATACTTAGCGCGGCGATCTCCGCCGGGGTTTATATTAATTCCAATTGCGGTGGGGACGGCATCTGTGGGCGCTGCAAAGTTATTCTTAAGCAGGGCCAGGTCAAAAGCCAGCCAAACGGGATAATTACTCCCGAGGATAGAAAAAATAACATCTATTTGGCCTGTCTTACAACCATTCATAGTGACTTAGTGGTTTTTATCCCGGACAGTTCCCGTATTAGTTTCGATAAACTTACTCCGGAAGAATTGGAGGAACGACTAAGTGGGCTTTATTCAAAAACAGAAGATATTCCTTCCGCTAAAGCAAAGCTCGAGGACAAAATTTTTAAACACTCGCCGTTTGCCACTAAAATATACCTGGAACTTCCGGAACCTACTCTGGATGATAATGTCAGCGATCTGGAAAGATTATACCGGGCTTTAGGCGATTTAGGGGATTTCTCGGGAATTTCTATCGGATTATTTAATATCCGGCAGTTGGGTGAACTGCTGCGGGATTACGCTTGGAAAGTTACAGTTACCTTGGGCAGGCGAAACAATACCGTTGAGATCGTTTTGATCGAGCCCGGAGATACCACGGCTAAAAATTTCGGCGTGTGTTTGGATATTGGTACCACTACTATTTCCGGACAGTTGGTAAATTTAAATTCTAAAAAGATCCTGGGAACAAAAGCTACCTATAATCAGCAGGCCGCCTTCGGCAGCGATGTAATTACGCGTATAGTTTACGCGGCGAAAACCGATGGATTGGAAAGATTGCATAACGCGGTTACTGATACCATAAATCAAATTATTATAGATTTAGTTACTGAAAATAAGATTGACCTTAATGATGTTAATTGCGTGGTTTGTTCGGGAAATACGACAATGATCCATTTGCTTTTAAGTATGGACCCGGCGCATATCCGCCGTCAACCCTATGTCCCCACGGCAAATTTTATACCGGTTTTACGCGCCACTGAAGCCGGGATAAAAATTAACCCCCGGGGTTTATTAAGCTGTGTTCCCGGGGTTTCCGGTTACGTAGGAGGGGATACGACCGCCGGCGTTCTATCTAGCGGTATATATCAAAAAGAAAAGCCCAGTATTTTGATTGATATCGGCACAAACGGAGAGATCGTTTTAGGTAACCGTGATTTCCTGGTAGCTTGCGCGGCTTCAGCCGGACCGGCTTTTGAAGGTAGCGGCCTAACCTGTGGTATGCGTGCCAGCAGCGGAGCAATCCAGAAAGTAAATATAAATAAAAAAGATTTCAGCGTTCAGTATTCTACAATCCAGGATAAAGTGGCCCGGGGAATATGCGGATCAGGCTATATCGACCTATTGAGTGAAATGCTTGAAGCCGGGATAATCGATAAAAACGGAAAAATAAAAATCGATCATAAACGTGTCCGTTCGGCTGATAACGGTAAAGAATTTATCGTTTGTTTTAAAGAAGAATCGCGTTCCCAGGCGGATATCGTAATTAACGAAGCGGATATTGAGAACCTTAAACGCTCTAAAGGTGCGATCTATTCAGCTTGCGCTATCCTGGTTAAGCATTTAGCTTTGGAATTTTCCGAGATCGGTAAGATATTTGTCGCCGGGGGATTCGGCACGTATTTGTATATCGTGAAAGCGATTAAGATCGGCTTATTACCGGATCTAGAACGTTCTAAATTTATTTTTATCGGCAATAGTTCTTTGGCCGGTTGCCGGCAGACGCTTTTATCAAATCAGGCGATGGCGATGGCAGAATTACTGGCTTCTAAAATCACCTATTTCGAGTTATCGGTTGATCCGGGGTATATGGAAGAATATGGCCAGGCCTTGTTTTTTCCGCATACGGATTTAACTAAATTTCCTACGGTAAAGTTTTAATATGGGAAAGATTATCGCTTTAGCCGGAAAAGGAGGAACGGGTAAAACCACGATTGCCGCTATAATCATCAGCCTGCTTAAAGAAAAGAAACTCGGCTCGGTTTTGGCGATTGATGCTGATCCCAATAGCAATCTGGGAGAGGTGCTGGGATTGGACAAAACCATCAATTTAGGGGAAGTGCTCGAAGAGATTTCGGCTAATCCCGATAAGATTCCGGCGGGGATGACTAAAGAGCGTTTTATCCAGCATCAAATCCAGATCGCGATACAGGAAGAAGAAGGGTTCGATTTATTAACCATGGGAAAATCCGAAGGACCCGGTTGCTATTGTTATATTAATAATCTCTTAAGAGGTTTAATGGGTAAACTGGTTAAGGATTACGATTATATTGTAATGGATAATGAGGCGGGATTAGAACACCTATCGCGCCGTACTACCCGAATCGCCGATGTTTTAATTGTCGTGTCGGATTCATCCAGCGTGGGCTTGAAATCCGCCAAGAGGATTGTTGAACTGGCCAGAAGCTTAAAGCTTGAGGTTAAAAATAAGTTTCTTCTAATTAACCGTTTTAATGATAATATCCAGAAAGATAAAATCAGCCAGACAGGATTGGAATTTTTAGGCGGATTACCCTTTGAGAAACAAATTGAAGAATTAAGTCTTACAGGAGATTCGATCCTTAAATTAAAATCGGATTCAGCTATACTTAAGGTCTTTAATTCGCTAGGAGAACAGCTATGGAAACTCAACTAGTAATTGAAAAATGGCCGGGCGTGATTTCAACCGTAATCATCGGTAAGGAAGCCAAAGATGGCGGAATTTGCGATTATACGATAAAAATCGGCGGCCAGAATACTTTACCCTTATTATTCAAGGAAGGAAGTATCCCGAATAAACCAAAGATTGCTTTTGAGGTTTGGGATACTGCCCCGTTTGATTTTGATCAAGAGCTGCTTGATGTCTATGGGAAAGCGATAAACGACCCTTTTACCTGGGCGGATATTTGTATTAATGAATATAAAGCGCAATTAATTTGTTTAAGAATGCAGAGCACGCATCCTGATTTTGGAGATAAAACTCCGCAGGAAGCAGCGTCTTTTGTTTCAAAGTTCTTAAGCAGGATTAAAGTCCCTTTAGTGATTATCGGTAGCGGAGATGATCCTAAAGATAACCTGATTATGCCGGCTTGTTCGGAAGCCGTCAAAGGGCAACGTTGCCTGATTGGCTGCGCGGTGCAAGATAATTATAAAACTTTAGTCGCCAGTGTTTTAGCCGACGGCCATAGTATTATCGCTGAAAGTCCGATTGATATTAATATCGCTAAACAATTAAATATTTTGATTTCTGATATGGGGTTAAGCCTGGAAAGGATTGTCATTAATCCGACGATCGGCGCTTTAGGTTACGGTTTGGAATATGCCTATTCAATTATGGAGCGGGCAAGGCTGGCGGCTTTGTCCGGAGATAAAACTTTAGCTTCTCCGTTTATCTGTTTTGTTGGGCAGGAGGCCTGGAGGGCAAAAGAAGCAAAAGATAACCCTCAAGAAGGAATTATCTGGGAAACGCTAACTGCCACCAGCCTTATTCAGGCGGGGGCTGATCTTCTAGTTATGCGTCATCCTAAAGCCGTTCAGAATGTAAATAATCATATTGAAGAATTATTTAAGGAGTAAAGATGTTTATTATTGGTGAGTTAATTAACGGGATGTTTTCGAATATTGCTTTGGCGATCAAAGAACATGATAAAAAAACCGTGCAAACCTGCGCGTTGGAGCAAATTTCCGGCGGGGCAGATGCCCTGGATTTAAGTTGTGGAACAGCCTCAAAAAATCCCTTATTCGATATGCCCTGGCTGGTAGAAACGGTTCAGGAAATAACCGATAAGCCGCTTTGTCTTGATTCCAGTAAACCCGCGGTGATTGAAGAAGGGTTAAAAGTTGCCAAAAACAAAACGATCATTAATTCCACAACCGCTGATCCCGAAAAACTTAAAATTCTTGTGCCCTTGGCTAAGAAATATAATTCCAAGCTTATCGGTATCACGATTAGCTCTAAGGGTATCCCGCAAAATAAAGATCAACGTTTGGAATTAGCCGCGGATATTCTTGAATACATTAATCAGGAAGATTTTCCGGTTCAGGATTTGTATTTGGATCCGGTAGTGATGCCGGTGAATGTGGCTCAAAACCAGCTTAAGGATATCCTGGAAACGATCCGTGAACTCAAAATAATTTCCGAACCTAGTCCGAATACAATTATCGGCTTAAGTAATATTTCTCAGGGCACAAAATTACGCGGCTTGATTAACCGGACTTTTTTAACAATGGCAGTTGCATCTGGGCTGGATTCTGCTATACTTAATCCTAAAGATAAAGAGTTGATAGAGGCTTTGATTACCACGGAACTAATTTTAAATAAAAATATTTATTGCGATTCGTATATCGAAGCTTATAGAAAGAAATAATCGGTATTTCCCCTAAAAATTAATTTAAAAAACGTTTTATGGCGGAGTAGCTCAGCCTGATAGAGCACGCGGCTCATACCCGCTTGGTCGGTGGTTTAAATCCACTCTCCGCCACCATTTATAATCATCTTTCAGAAAGAGCAAAGTTGATATGCATGAGAATAAATACAAAGAAATTGTAGATAACGCTAACAGCATTATCCTTTTGATGAATACCCGGGGTAATATTGTATTTTTGAATAAATTCGGGGAGAGATTCTTTGGATACCGGGAAAGAGATATATTAGGTGAAAGTGTTATTGGAACGATTGTCCCCAGCGCGAATTCTTCCGGGCAAGACTTAGAAAGAATGATCAAGGCGATTATCACGGATCCAAGCCAATATTCGGTGAATGAAAATGAAAATATGCGCAGTAACGGAGAACGCGTGCGTATCTTATGGACAAACAAGGCGATTATCGGTTATGACGGATGTGTTGAAGAAATTCTTTGTATCGGTAATCAGATAAAAGGTAATTAAGTTTCTGAGAATTTTTTGGCGAGTTTTTCCACAATCAGCGAAGTCAGGATAAATACCCCCGCTTCAGTAATCACCGTGGCTAAAGCCGCCCCCAAATAAGAGAATTGAGCAATCAGTATAAAAATAAGCGGTAAACTTACTAGCGCGGCAGTGACATGGATTTTAGCGTAGAGGTCTTGTTTTCCGCAAACCAGTAAAAATTGCACTTTAAAGTTATTTGCCCCCACAAAAAATACCGCCGCCAGTAAAAGCCTTAAAGCGAAAACTATCTCCTGATAAGCTACTCCGCAAGCCAGACTAATAATCCAGGGGGCGATAAAATAAGCAATTGGAAGGCTCACCACAAAACCTAAAGTTATCCCATCCTGAATCCGGTACATTATGGCTACCGCGCGTTGTTTATTTTTGGCGAAAACATGGCTAATCCTGGGATAAACCGCCCGTGTAAATGAATCCATCGGGAAAGTTTGGATAACGTTAGCCACTCTTTCAGCCAGCGAGTAGTATCCGGTAAGCGTGTTATTGGTAAGCAGCCCTACGGCAAAAACCCTGGTTACGGTGTAGGCATTAACCGCCAGGATAGAAATAAATATATCCCAGCCGGTTTTAAGCTCTCTTTTTATATCGGTATATTTTTGTAAAATAAATTCTAAGCGGAATTTTTTAAAAGCAATACGCAGCCCCAGTATTCCGCTAATAATGGATAAAAGCGAACCTAATAATGGAACCAGCAGGTAATCTTTCGGGCTGTGGATAAAAATAAAAATACAAATAGCGTAAGTTATCCCGCTTATAACATTGACGATGGCGATATAGCTCATTTTTTCTTTACCCTGAAAGAACCAGATTGGAAACAGGGTATTACCGATTACTGTGCCGAATGATAAGAAGTAAATTAACCAATCGCTCCTGAATCTGGGGATAAAGTAGAGAATTAAACAAAGAATACCTAAGCTTATGGCGGCAAAAATTATTTTTACCGTCATTACCGAAGAGAATAGGGCGCTTACCTTTTTTTTGTGCTCTCCGATAAGAGCGATCGAACGGGTAGCCGAAAGGGTAAAGCCATAATCCGTCAGGATCATAAAGTATTGCACCAAACTTTGGGCAAAAGCAAGCAATCCGAATTTTTCTATGCCGATAACTCGAATTAAATAGGGGAGAACAACCAAAGGCAGGATATAACTAATGCCCTGAAGAGTGGTCAGGGAAATAAAATTCCCCAGGACAATTTTTCTTTCTTTATGCGTAACAATTCTGGCAGCCATTTCTCATAATTTACTCTCTTAGTAATCTAAAGTCAAATTGAAATTTTTCGGTTCTCGGTTTAAACATTCCGGCGGAATCAATCCGGATCAACTCAGCCGAAAAAATCCGACTATAAATTTTACATTTTTATGATAAAATCAATTTATGCCAGATAGTTTTTTAAAAACAATCCAGCGCTATGATTTAATTAAAAACAAGGATAGGATTTTAGTCGCTGTTTCCGGAGGTCCGGATTCACTGGCTCTACTCTTAAAACTTTTTAATTTAAAATCAAAATTAGGGCTGACTTTGCATATCGCGCATATGGATCATTGTCTGCGCAAAGATTCCGGATTTGACGCGCTTTTTGTTAAAAACCTGGGAGAAAGGTTTAATCTTCCCGTAACCGTAAAACGTCTAGCCGCCTGGCAGAAAAAAGAAAAAGGCTCGCTGGAGGAATTTTTCCGGGAAAAAAGACTAAAATTTCTTATTCAAACCGCTAAAAAAATAAAGGCGGATAAGGTTGCCTTAGGGCACAATCTTGATGATCAGGCCGAAACCGTATTAATGCGCTTGTTACGCGGAACCGGTCTTTCCGGTTTATCCGGGATATCCCCGAAACGGGTTATCGCTAAAACGGTATTTATCCGGCCACTGCTTGAAACTACACGCCATCAAATCGATAATTACTTAAAAAATAAGCCTCTCAAGCCTCGCTTGGATTCGACTAATCAGGAAGACATTTTTTTGCGTAACAAGATTCGCCATCATTTAATTCCTCTGCTCAAACGTAAATATAATGAAAATATCTCAAAAGTCCTGGCGAACCTGGCGGAAAGCGTTTCTTATGATTATGAATATCTGGATCAGGTTGCCCGGCGTAATCAGAAAAAAGTTAATCCCTTAAAACTTGATCTAAGAAAAATAACAAAGCTGCATCCGGCGATTTTACGGATCAAATTGCGGCAAAGCATATCCCGGATCCAGGGGGATACGCGCAGAATAAGTTTCCAGCATATCAAAGAGCTGGAAGACTTGATTTACTGCCGCAGGACTGGCTCGATTGTTGACCTTCCTAAGGGGATTCAGGTTAAAAAATCCGTCAAATCTTTACTCTTCTTAAAGCGCTAAATCTATAAAACACTTGATTTTACTAATTTTCAGGATATAATGAAAATCTAATCTAGTTTTTCGGTAGAAGAAAATCGCTTATTTTACCTCTATCGCACACAATATTTAAGCGTTTATCTGAATCAGGAGAAATTAAATGGCTGGGCAAAAAAAACCAAAATCCAATAAAACCAATATTCTAAAACGTTTTCCTTTCGGCTGGTTACTGGTATTTTTCCTATTGATTATGCTGATTAACTCATTTAATAATGTTTCCGTGGCCGGCGTTCCGAAAGAAATCACCTATAGTCAATTTTATCAAGTACTTAAGAATACCCCGGAACAGATAAAAAAAGCCAGTAAAACCGATAATTTGCTTCAGGGGGATATGGCGGATAACACTAAATTCTTTGTGAATCTTCCGGATAATGACCCGGAAATGCTTAGCTTGATGCGGCAAAACCTGAAAATTTTCGAGATTAAGCCGGCGCGGACATTCTGGATTACTTTGTTATTTAATCTGGGGCCGATATTACTGCTTATTTTTTTCTGGTGGATGATGGCTGCCCGCGGGGAACAACTCGGCAGCCGGATCATGTCTTTTGGAAAGGTTAAATCTAAAATCCAAAGTAATAACGAAAAGGCTACTTTTGACGATGTCGCCGGGGTGGATGAGGCTAAAGAGGAGCTTAAAGAAGTAATTGAGTTCCTTAAAGACCCTAAAAAATTCCAGAAATTAGGCGGTAAGATACCTAAAGGTGTTCTCCTGGTCGGCCCGCCAGGATGCGGCAAAACATTAATCGCCCGGGCGGTTGCCGGGGAAGCCAATGTACCTTTTTTTAGCATATCCGGTTCTAACTTTGTCGAAATGTTTGTCGGGGTAGGAGCCAGCCGGGTAAGAGATCTTTTCGAGCAGGGGCGTAAAGCCGGGATAGTTTCGGGAAAAGGGGCAATCATCTTTATCGATGAAATCGACGCTGTCGGGCGCTTGCGTTTTTCCGGTATCGGCGGAGGAAACGATGAACGCGAACAAACGCTTAACCAGTTGCTGGTAGAGATGGATGGTTTCGACGGACAACAGGGGCTCATTCTGATTGCCGCGACCAATCGGCCGGATACGTTAGATCCGGCGCTTTTACGCCCGGGAAGATTTGACCGGAACATTATTATCAATCTTCCGGATATCATCGGAAGGGAAGCGATACTTAAAGTTCACACGCGTAAAATTAAGCTCGCCGAAACTGTTAACTTAAAATCCATCGCCAGCCAAACCCCGGGATTTTCCGGAGCGGACCTGGCGAATCTCTGTAATGAAGCCGCCTTAATGGCCGCGCGTAACAATAAAGAAGCGGTAGAAGAGGTTGATTTTGATAAATCCGTGGAAAGAGTTTTGATGGGTCCGGAAAAAAAGAGCCATATTATGTCTAAGAAAGAAAAGGAAATTACTTCTTTGCATGAATCCGGACACGCTTTACTCTCATTACTTTTGCCGGAGGTTAACCCCTTAAAAAAAGTTTCGATTATTCCGCGTGGGTTGGCCGGAGGGTATACCTTTACCCCGCCCTTAGAAGACCGTCATTATTGGACTAAAAAAGAACTGCTTGCTGAGATTACGATGATTTTGGGCGGCCGGGCCTCCGAGGAGTTGAATTTAAGCGAGGTAACCACTGGGGCGCAGAATGACCTGGAGGTAGCTACCGGCATGGCCAGACGCATGGTTACGCAATTTGGGATGTCTGAAAAACTAGGGAATTTAACCTTAGGACGCAGAGAAGGGCTGGTATTTCTAGGACGCGATATTATGGAAGAAAAAAATTACAGCGAACAAACTGCCCATATTATTGACGAAGAGGTGAAAAAAATTATCGATGATGCTTATAACAAGGCGATTGATTTATTGAGGAATAATTTGGAGAAACTCAAGCTTCTTTCAAATTCTCTCCTGGAAAAAGAAGTTTTAAGCGGCCAGGAGGTAAAAACGATTCTCGGAATCGAAAAAAGCGATTTAGTTTAAAATTAATGCGTATTTTCCGTTTTAATCGCCCAGAAGAAATTAAAAAAATTATGCAGGCAATCGGAGTCGATCCTTATGGAATAAGGATTATGTTGCCAAAGGCCTGTTCTTTTTCAATTCAACTAAAAGGCATAAGTAGTATTGTCGCCAATATTTTAAAGCAAGAAATGCTTTCTTTGGGGGCCGATGCAGCTATCCCCCGAAACGCCCTTACCGGTAAAATTAAAAAAAACGATGTTCTCTTAATCGGTCAGCTCGCTCAATTTAAATCATTGATCGATAAACTAAAACTACAGCCTTTTGGTCTGCAAAAACTGGCGCAGGAACTAAATGAAAACATCGGGAACTTCGCTAAGGAAGATTTTATTTTATCTTTAAGCCGGGGCTCTTTAAAACTGGGTAAAAAAACCCAGATCATGGGAATTATCAATTTAACCCCGGATTCATTTAGCGGGGATGGTCTATACCGCACTCCGAATAACCATTATCCTGTTTTGGCTTTAAAAAAAGCGCAGACAATGATCGCTGAAGGTGCGACGATTATTGATCTGGGCGGTCAATCCAGCCGGCCGGGATCAATAAATGTCAGTGTTTCTGAGGAACTACGCCGGACTGAATCGATTGTAAAATTCCTGGCAAAAAAAATCCGGGTACCGATTTCAATTGATACCGATAAACCCGAGGTCGCTCATGCCGCCTTGGAAGGCGGAGCTCAGATCATTAACGATATATCCGGATTAAGAGATAAACGCATGATTAAAGTAGCAGCCAAGCATAAAGCCGCGGTAGTAATTATGCATATGCTCGGCAATCCGGGAAGTATGCAAAAAACAATTAGCTATGAGTCTCTGGTTGATGATATCGCCATCTATCTAAAGAAAGCGATTGATTCTGCGCAGTCATCCGGGATCAGTCCGGATAAAATCATTATTGATCCGGGAATAGGATTCGGTAAAACCACAGCGCATAATTTTGAAATTATCAAACACCTGGAAGAATTCAAATTTTTGGGTAAACCCATACTTGTCGGTTCATCCCGAAAGAATTTTATTGTCAAAACCCTAGATCATTTACCGGGAGCTTTAATTAACGGTACAGTAGCGACTTGTTTAATGGCCTCTGAGCGTGGTGCCAATATTGTACGCGTACACGATGTAAAAGAAGTAAAGCAGGCCTTAAAAATAGCTGAGGCGGTGGCAAAATGTTAACGCATAATTTATTTCTATATTGGAAGCCAGCAATCGAGATTGTCATTCTTTGGTATCTTATTTACCAAATTATGCTTTTTTTCGAAGGCACCCGCGCCTTGCAGGCTTTACGCGGTATCATTATTCTTTTACTGGCGTTTTTAATTTTTCAAGAATTTGATTTTTTGGTTTTAAGCTGGTTATTTGAAAAGCTCTTTGGGATATCGGTTATCGCCATATTGATCATATTCCATCCGGAGATAAGAATGGGGCTGGCTCAAATCGGTAAACGCCAAATTTTTAAGAATAATTTAAAAAATGAGGATATTATCATTATCAGCCGGCAAACCGTGGAGGGCTGTGAGAATTTAATTAAAAATAAATTAGGG
>Ga0172381_10001552_pt1 | contig 26737 bp, 15 predicted proteins | sample Leawel6488metaG_FD_119754 | JGI IMG/M metagenome (GOLD analysis project Ga0172381, IMG submission 119754) | Leachate microbial communities from a municipal landfill in Southern Ontario, Canada - Leachate well 64-88 metaG | ecosystem: Engineered > Solid waste > Landfill > Unclassified | place... | reverse complement strand
GCGGGGATATTGTATATACACACGCGCAAAGTCTTGCGCTGGATAAATTGAGGCGAGAGAAAGCGGAGGCAAAATGAAACTATGCCCTACCTGTGAACCGGAAACGAGTTGCTGTGATTATTGCAAACACTATGATTTTAATGGACTGGATAACGGTGGTAGGCATGGTGTTTTATATACAGGTGCCGGTTTTTGCAAACTCACGAAAGAACAGAGAGACCCCGGTGATTGCATTTGTGATGATTTTTATTGTGGATTAGCGAATTTATGAATTTACTAATTGAGAAGAAAAAATTTGCACCACAACTAAAAACGTGCTATTGTTAATCAACATTAAACTCTAACATTGGGAAAAAATGAAAACCCCACGAGAAAAGTATTACAATGATCCAGATTATAAGATTTTGGTTGATTTTATGGTTAACCAAATGAAAAATTGTAAATATACACCCTCAGAAATGAGAGAGGCTGCGACGTTGGCAAGTATTATTTACTATGAAACACGTGAACCCCAGTATGCAATTTGTCCACTGAATAAAGAACTCGAAGCTTTAGAGAACTGGGTAAATAAAGAGTAACCAACGCTCGCCGTTTTTTGTTTTCCTTTTTTCCTCTTCCCATCGACGGCGGGCGTTACCATTAATCCTCCGGATAAAACTTTCCATACACCATATACTTCTCGTTTTTCGCAAACCATTCGTCAACCTCACCAGGCGTCAGATGATTTCCTTGAAAATCCGGGTCCAGTATCTCAGTATAGTTTGCCCAGTCTGAACAAATTTTTAACCCTGGGATCTGCAACTGCCGCAAGCGCAGCTTAATTCCTAAGATTTGTAAAAAATCATATTGCCGCTTATACCATGGCCTTGTCAGTGCTTCTTCTAAGGCCCTGGCGAGCCTTACTCGCCCCTCAGCGGTCCAATGAAATGAGGTCCAAAACTTAAGCTGGTATCGACCGGTCAAATATTCTTCAGCAGGCACTTCGTGAAACAAAGCGTCCTGGGTTACCAGCTTCCCTGGGTGAATCATCCACATAAAATGATTCCACACTGATTTTTGAAATTGAGAAATCTCAGTGGCAAAGTGGGAATAATACCCACGCGAAAGGACGGCAAGGGGAAGACATTCGGGCGGTACATTAAGAACATCTTCCCTGGTGAGATACCGTAAATTTTTTGTTTTGGGTCCGGTCATTTTGAGACCTCCGAAATAAGGGGTGTGCCAGTCTGACTAACTAAAGGCCCCTGAGTTGATTGAGGGGCCGGAATAATAGGAGTATTTACCAATCCCCCACTCTGGTATCTCGCATAAGCATTTGACAGTTGACTAAGAGTAGTGTTTATGTTGCCTAACACCCCATTGATCTGAGCAGAAGCATCAGCACTAAATGCGCCAGAATCTTTAGTCCAGTTCACAAGCATATTAGCACCGACAGGCCTTTTCATTGTGGCATCTGTCTTGGATAAAATATTTCCCGAAGTATCATAAGTTTCATTGTGATAAGTTGCCGTTGCACATCCGGTCAAGAGCCCCAGCGCAACGAATGTGGCTACCAGCACAAAACAGAAAAACTCAAAGCTCTTAAATAATTTTTTCATTGTCTTACTCCTTGATCTAAATGTTGCGTTCTGTCTAAAAGGACTTTAATGTCTCCGTGCATCAATTTAAAATTTTCATCTCCTTTTTTAAGTCGTTCCTCGTGGTCTTCAATTTTTTCTTTTTGGTACGAAAACCTGTCAAGGCAGTGCTTTTCCCGAGCATCGCATAAGTCCTTATTAAAAATCGCTATCGTTCCTTTTGTTGCTCCGTTGCCATTCTGAGAGCCTTGACCGTTCTGATCCTTCGTTCTTGTTTTATCGCCACTTCCCAGCACGATTACGCTTCCGTGGCGCAAATATTTGAACCAGACAACACCGAATAAGACGAGCATGGTAAGCATAGGGCCGAGTTTCTCAACCAGTTCTCCAATGAGTTTAATAATCGTGATAAGTTCCTGCATCTCACCCCTCCTCTATCATGTTTTTAGTGAATGATGTTCCTGGACAAGTTTTGTTTGCGTACGCCCGGTGAAAAGACACCTTTGTTATCGTCGGAAATAAAATCTTTAACCCCTTGATCAGGCCATTTAACCTATCAAGCTGCCCTTTGGACGGTGGGACAATATCAAAATTCCCGACCATACAGATCCCGATACTGTTGGCGTTATGCCCGGTCGTGTGGGCTCCAGCAAAATGCAACGGTCTGCCGCATAAAATTTCATATTGGCTTGCAACAACGTCCTGAACAAGTTCAATGCCGAAGTGGTAACCAATATCCATCCACTCACACTCAGTAATATGGTATCGACGAATTGCTCCCCAACTTACCGTCCCGGAATCCTTCGTTGCCGAATGGTGGATAATGATTTCGTTAATTTGTCTCATTGTCTCCCCCATGTCTCATCCCACTCTTCCGGCGCGGAAGAACGGAGTTTCTTTTCAATCCATTCGGTAATTTTCAACAACCGTTTTATTAGTTTTGTTTTCATTTGGATGCTCCATTTCCCAAAGTTGATCAAGCCATTCCTGAACCCTGTCGATTGCCTTATCACATCGTGGGTCATGGCATTTCCTATAACCGATACGCATAAGGCAAAGTAGCGGTATTAATTTTTCTCTAATTTCCTGCACTGTTACTACCATGTGTCGCCTCCGTCAAAAAAGAGGTTATTTTATGGCGGCGGTTAGGGTTATTGTTGCACTGTTAGACGTCCCGGTTTCAGTCGCCTTAATTTTTAAAAATTTCGCCAAAGGCGGTGTAAATGCAATAATGTCCTTCCCACTGGTCCCGGATGATTTTGTAAGGTTTGCGGCTATGTCGGCCCCGCCGGTCGGAAGCACGTAATTTACGCCATCATTTGAGACTGTGTAAGTGATTTTTAACGTTCCATCGCCGGTTATTGCATACTGCAACGACATGGTTCCGTTGATATTGCCCAGGTCTATTGCGCTTGTTTCGTATGAGCCGCTTGCTACTATCGTTTCAGCATCAATAATTGTTTGCACATTAACCGCAATCTGTTTATTCATTCCTTTGCCCCCATAAGGTTAAAAATTTAATAAAAAAGCCCGGTGTTGCACGAAGATGAAAAAATTCTTCATGTCACCGGGCTTAAGAGTTTCTTAATCTATTGATTAAGGCTTATCTGTTTCCGATCTGTCTGTAATGTTTTATTCCCTTGCCATCGCCGCTTCAAACCTTCTGTTTGGAAACTCGGCAATCCTTTCCATCTGCTGGTCGATCAACTTAAAATAGGCTTGTTTTTGTTCCGGGCTAAAACGCTCGGATTGACCAATTTCTTTTTTCCGTTTCCTTAATTTTGAGATTCGGGTTTCTGCCTTTGTGAATGTTTTTGCGAGCATCCTTATCCGCTTGTGTTTGCGATCAAAATTTTCCGCTTCTGCTCTGTCGCTCTCTCTAAGCTCACTGAACTTTTCATCGGCAAATTTTACCTGTTTCAGATTTTCTTTGAACGTTGTTACATTCTTGGGGTTTGTCCCGTACAACCCAAGATTTGCCTCTTGCGTATCTATGGATTTTTGGGTAATAAAAGGAACCTTGCCGCCGTTTCCGCTTTCGATAATTCTATCGTTGTATCCAGCAATATCATCGTTGATTTTTTGTTCTCTTCCTTTGTCGGGGTTTAACGCATTGGCCCTGATTGCCTCCAGGATATTGTCGTGCGTTTCTTTGTATCGGCCAGATTCGCGGTTTTTCTCCCAGTTCTGAGACGCCAAAACCGCTTCTCTGGAAGACCTAAAACCGGCCGTTCTCAAAACAGTTTCCAGACTTGACGGGACATAAGGGGAACCGTCGTCATTAAATACCCTCCGCCCTCTGCTGCTGGTGGCACCGGTGGTACTCTCTCGCTGCGCTCTAAAAATATTGGAAATCCCGGTAGGCAACACCTTCTCAACGGCGCGTCCTGGCTGTCTTGTTACGAGATAATTCTTCGCGTCTATAAAATCTTTAGCCAGACCGCCACCTACACCAAATACCTCGTAGATATTTTGGGGGATACCCACGCCAATAGATAAGGACCCGCTTAAATCAACTCCGGCCAATCCGGTAAGCCCTAAGCGCCCGGCTCTCTCCGTCGTCGGCCCCAACTGTTCCCTTATCCCATCCCATACCATCTTCTCCGGATCGCGGTCGTCGCCTAATGCTTTCATCACGGCGGCAATAAAACCAATGATTAACCCCTTAAAAGGAACTGCAGCCGCGCCACCCAAGACAATCGGAGCCGCCAACTGCCACATGAAGGCTTTAATGTTATCCCGCCTCATCTTCAAATCATAAAGGGTTTGTAGATAGGTATGAGGAAATTTCAGGTAGGCATAAAAAAGTTTTACAAATTTCTCACCGATATTGTTCCCCTGTGCATAAATAGGCAATGTCGCGCGTCCGTAAATGCCATGCGCCCGGTTTGAAGCAAGTTGAGCGCGGTCTATCGCTTCTTCATAAGAGAATCCTGCCTTGCGAGCCAGCCTGAACCCCGCCAGCATGGTAGCCCCGCGCATAAGGTTTTCTTCCTTGCCGAAGGCCCACATCGAAGCTTCCATGGCGTTAGACCAGGTTCTCCCGTATGCTCCCCGGATGGTTCCCGACGCATCCCGAGCATATTGCGGATCAGCATAATGACGCCTTTCCAATTCAGCTAAAAAGGTTTCCTCCTCCTTTGAAAGAGATACTTCCCTGTTAATCATTCTGCGCCCATACTGCTGAATCGCTTTCCCTAATTCTTTCCCTATGGCCATAAAGGACGCTTTTTTATTCCCGGCGTATTCGTGGAGCGAGGCCGGCACGGTAGTAAGCATCGCGGTTGCGTTTACGGCCATGCTCCGGGGGTTAAACCCCAAATATTTAAATGTCGCAATGCTTTTGATGAGCGCAATAAATCTATCGCTTGCGTCAGTATTTCTTAATTGTTCTTCGATATAGCGGCTTCCAACATCGTAAACCTTTGGTTCCTTGTTTTGGTCAACACCGCCTACCCGTTCCCCGAACGAATCGTATTCGCCAAAAAACGAATGAACCATTTTTTTAGCGGTTTCGGCTTTGGCGATGCCGGCTGAAACGTTGGAAATATACCGGACAAATCTTTCGTTGGGATCTTCGATATAACCTTTTACGACCGCCCCTTCTTCTTGTCGATGGATCATGTGACTCCTGAAACCGCGTTCCCGGAACATATCGGCCGCAGTATCAAAAAGCCCTTCGAGAAATTTAGCTTTCGCATCAAAATTTCCGGTATCTGTCCGGTTGGCGGCCTGTTCAATAAATTTCGCCGTCTCCATCACCTTGACGATCTGATAAGTCCGTTCAGAAATATGCGGTCTGTTCGCCGGACTGGGGACGGTAAACCCCTGGGAGCGTAATTTTTTGGCAAGCCTTTCCGCCTGCCATGAATAATTACGACGATACAATACCTTCTCTTTCTGTCCGTCTATATTCCGGTACCCAGTTACTACCCAATCACCAACTTCGCGGATCCGGGGAGCATAAGACCCTTTCCATTTTTTCATCTCCGCGATTGCTTGCTTCAAATTTAACTTTTTTTGATTGCCTTTCCCATCGTCCACTTTAATAAAATCCGGGCCTGATCTGCCATCCTCTTCATATTTTGCCATCAACTCTTCCAGGGGAGCAAGAAGCATATCGAGCGTCTTATCGTATGATTCACGGTGCATCTTCCAGACATTAATAACCTCTTCGGGAATTCCATTTTTCCGGAATTTCTGAATTGCCTCGTTTGGCATTCCATTGTTTTTAAGGGATGTTTCTATGAAATCGGGCAACCCCTGGCGCATTTCTTCCTCGTACTGCTTGGGAGCTTTCTGGCCAATATCCCCCTCGTCAATAATAGCCTGCAGGAGTTTGTAATCATCAGAGGTTTTTCCCAAAAGATAAAACCTTTTTTTGGAAACTCCTTTCATGGCCAATGCCTTGGTTGCATCGGTTACGCTTTCGGAACCATTTGAGGTGTTCAGATAATTCAGGTTGTCGTAAAAAAGCGAGTTTCGCTCCTGGGCCAGGTCAACGAGCTCCTTTAATATCGGATGCTGGTAGAATTCCGGCGAGGCCAAAAGCTGTTCAATAATACTGGAATTGGGAATATTTTTAGGCTTCATCCGGGCCGCCGTTTTTGCCAGAATATCCCATTCGGATTTTAGCCAGTTTCCCATTTCTTCCGGGGTAAGTTCTTTTTGTGGATCAACGCTTTCCGGATCGTTGGGATTCGCCGCTTTCTGGTAACCGGAATAATTCTTTTTAAAGTCGGAGTCGAGTTTAACGGTTTGATTGATCGCTTTCTCCGTAGGCGCAACGTTTATGCTCTCTAAGATTCTTTTTGCCCAGTCGTCCTCGGATTCGGTTTTTTTGCGGCTAAAAAAGATTAAACCATCTGGTTTTTCCTGGTTTCCCTCGCCCTTGACAAAGTCAAATTTTGTCCCGTCATTTTTTGTTGCGTTTTGAAGTAAATCTGCTATACTTATTTTAGAAAGCTCTGCTGGGCGCTCATGAGTTAGTTGGTCTTTTGACGACACAACATCATGGGCATTGACGGCGGGGCTTTCGATTTCTACGGCCTCTAAAGCATAAAATTTGTGAGTTTGATTGCGGTACTCTTTAATGGTTAGCTTTGCCCGGTACAGTGTTCCTTTTATATCTACAGGAGCATAAAAGCGGTGGACCATCTGTATTTGAGGAGAACTTTTGCGATCAACGTAGGACTCACCCAAGACTGCATTTTTGATAAGTTGTGGCAAGGCGGCTACCGCCCGCATATCAGCAATGGTTAATTCCGGGCCTCCGGTAATTTTTCTATAACCATCTTTGCTAATTTTAAAGCTCCATCCAGTTTCATTATTTGCGTATGAATTCCCCTGAAATTTCTTGGCATATTTCTTTACCGCATCCCTCATTTCCCATTCTTGTTTTGTAGAGCTTATTTCGCTTCCGCTAAGGTGAATAACCGGAATATCCGGCTTTTTTAAAAGGTCTTGTTCCTGGCGGCGGCTAAACAACGGCTGGCCTTCAAGCATTACAGCTTTTTGCATAGCTGGGGTAATGTCGAGCGATAGGACGGTTGCAGTTTTATATGGCGCATTTGCTTCTTGTTCTTTGTAAAATTCAACTATCTCTTCTGGAGATAACCCTGGTGATTCTTCCGGCAGGTCTTCTTTTTCAGTAAGAATCTCCGTTGTCCCGACCTTCGCACCCCACTTCTTCACGTATTTATTGACTTCGGCGGGTAGAATCTGATCATAAAAGACTTTCATTCCGGAACCACCGACCCTTAATCCTTCTTCTGTTAGTTTCCCTTTTGGGTTTAATAAAACCTTTTCCGCCAGTTCTTTCCCTATTACATCGGATAAATGTTTGCCTTCCCATTCTTTTGGCGCTCCAATATCCATCGTTCCGATAATTCCGCTCTTTCGGTCTGCGGAAATTTCAAGTGTCTGATCTGAAATACCCTTTAACCCAATCAAACTTAAATATACTGTTTTATCGGTTCCCTCCCATTCAATGGAATCCACAGCCTTATTCAAATCATACCGCTCCGCTTGTTGCTCTCCGGTTGTCCAGGCGATTCGATCATATCCGTTTTCGGAGGCATAGCGTATCATTCTTTTAACTGCCAGAAGAGGCCAGGTGGTTTTGAAGGGAGCGTTAGGGACGCCTTCTTTAACTCCATTCGCCCATTGTTGCAATTGTATTCCGTATCTGTTTTGTAAATATACTTGACGAGCCTGTTCTTCCGCCGTCAGAGGTTCATCAGTCCATGTTTTAGCGTTTAATTCTTTTAATTCTTTTTCTTCTGCACTTAACGGCCTCGGTTCATGTCTGCCATACCCCTTCTTCTTCCCCCCCTGGTGCCAATCACTCTGTATTTCTTCGATAAAAAGAACCCGCTTACCGTCTGAGTCTGTCCGGTCATCCATTCTGACATGGGCAAGGACGTTTGGCTCGTCCCAGTGGGGAGAAATATAGGGTAAATGTTTTATGTCCGCTTTTTTCTCAAGTTCTTCTTTTTCGGAGTATTCTTCATCTGATAACCCCCCTGCTTCAAAATCTCTCAAGTCTTTAAGCCGTTCACTTTCTTTATTGGTAAGCTTTTCCATTGGCAACGTCAACAACATTTCGCGGTAGTTCTCGCCTCCGGGGAGAGTGTATTGGGAGAATTTAGTCCGTCCAAGAGAAGGCTGTTTTTGTTCTAAAGCCAGGTATTCCTGGCGCTCTTCCCTCGTTAATCGACTATCGTCAAAAGATGTCTCCCCGTATTCGGTTGCTTTATCTTCAAGGTCTGACTTCCTTACTTGTTCATCAACGGTCAGACCTTCGCCCCCTTTTTTTGTCACTTCCCTAATCTCAATCTGATTCGCCTTGAGGAAATCAAGCATCTCCTGCTTGCTCACATTCCCCTTCTGCTCCGCCAACCACTCCTTAACACCGCTCCATTCAAGTTCTTCCTTTTTAAATTCTCCCCTGTTCGCCCAGGTATCGAGGAGCATCGTTCCCTGCTGAGGGATAACTTTGTTAGGGAGTTTGCTGACTAAGACTTTCTGCATTTGGGAATAAAAGGTCTGTGCCTTCTGTGAGGCCATCGGCAATAATCCGGCGTCGCGTAAATTGCCCCTCGCTTTTCCAAAACCTTCATTCCCTTCAAGATACGGTTTTACCTTTTTGGAAATAATATCTCTCAGATCAGCATCGGTCAGTTTTAAATCAAACCCCATTTTTCTCAACCAATCCCGGATGAACTGGTAAATCTGTTGGAGAATGCCTGGCTTCTCGTTGGTTTCGGCCATCTGCGCGAGCTTCTCGGCGGCTGCCTCCATACGACCGTCCTTGGTGTTTAGATCGAGGCCGTATAATTCGGTAATATCCTTTAGCCCCTTCGGTCCGTAGGAGAGATAAATCTTTTGAAGGAATGGATAAAACCGGTCGCCGAAGAGTTCTATGGCGCCATAGTGCCCGTAAAGTTCATGGAAGAGTGTGGCTTGCGCTCTTTGAATACTGGGAAGGCTGTCAGCAACCAGAAATATTTCACCAGTATCGGGGTTTATTACGCCCTCAAGTTCTCCGCCCCCTTGAGACTCAAAATAGGTTTTAAAGTCTTGGGGAAGTTCATCGTAAGACTTAACAACCGTTACCTTTGGTTTAATCTTGAGACGTGCCAAGATCGGATTAATAGAATTTTCAATGTCGGCCTTGCGGGTGCCCTTTACTCCTCGGAGGTTGAGGCCGCGGGAAGCCAGGGGATTATTTAATTCATCTTCTCGGCCTTGTTCGGTGGCTTCCGATCCACTACTGCGCAACTCATCATCTAACCTATTATATTCGGCAACCTTCTCCGCGAGCTCCTGTCCATATTCAAAAGGTGCTCCATGGGCTTTTTTTACTTTGGCCAAGTCTTCTTGGACTTCCTTAATGCGGCCTTCCTCTTTTCTTACCTCGTTCTCTACATCATTAAGTTTTCTGACAGCACGGTCAACTAAACCGCGATAAGTGGCCGTGTTATCTTCTGATCCTTTTTTCCATATATCATATTCAACATCTTCCGTGATTTTTATTGATACCCTGGCATCATCACCAAAAGTTACATTTTTATTAACATCTACTTGCTCCCAGGTCGCCACATGCAAATCAATTTGAATCCCGTTTATCGTCCCTAATTCAATGGTTCGCTTGAACCAGTCGGTGCCTTTCTTTGCTTTCTTTTTCTCCTCGGCGAAAAGATCATTTGAGTTTAACAAGGCAGCCATTTTGTTGGCGATAGCCTCACCAAAGTCAGCTCTCCGGTCATAGGTTTTACCATCGGCTTTTCCTACAATATCACTGATATATTCATCCCCAACAACCTTCGCCGCTTTTTTGAGTTTGACAAGCCATTTATTTTCACGTTCCAGATCCCATGCTAAATCTTTCTTTTTCCGGGAGAGTTCATTTTGTGATTGAAAATGATTCTGCTGGAGCAACCTAAGATGATTCATTTCTTCTTGAATTTTTACCAGCCTGATTCGACGTTCATCCCCGGCAAGAACCGCCGAAGCCTGCTCGTATTGAGAGACTTCCGCAATATCCGATGCTTTCCTTATTGTGGGGTCTCCGGACATGGCCAGTTGGATCATGTCAGATTTCCCTGATACTAAACCCCACATGTGTTCATCATAACTTCCTTTGGTCCCGAACCAGTTAGCGAAAACACTTTTGTTTTGATTCCCCAGGCGGAGCAATCTGCCCATGGGTTGCTCAATATCGGAAGGATACCAGGGAGGATCAAGGTATTGAAGGTGCGTAAGCCTGTCCTGGACATTTAGACCGGTTCCCATTTTCTTCGCTGAACCTAAAAGGATTCTTCTCTCGCCGGTCCGGAATTCATTTAAAACTATTTCTTTCTTGGAGGCGGTCGGGTAATCGTCTATCCAGACAATATCCTTGGTGGGGATTCCCCCTTCTTTAAGCCTTTTGGTTACCCATGCCTTTGCATTAAACCCGCGGTTTTGAGCGGCCATTTCACCAAAGCCAATATTGAAAAAACAAATCTGAGTGCTGCCTTTGGTTTTACTCGGCTTTCCATCATCACCATTGTATTCAAGGTCTTTGGTTTTTTTATAAGTCTCAATAATTTCATCGCAATACCGGTTTAACTTGCTGTCAGGGTTTGATGGTAAGCGAGACTTGACGAACCGCATATCTATTGTGGCAAGCTTCCCATCTCCGATGATATTAATAAGTGGGTCAGGGTTTCCCTTCTGGGTAGGTGTTGGTTTCCAGTCTTTAGCGGCTTCCCATCTTTGTTGTAATTCTTCCTGGTAATTTTTAAAATCTTCTGTTCTTTGGACAATAATAATTTTAGGCTTTCCCCCGGCCAAATCAGGGAGAGTTTTTCCCTGTTTTTTCAGTTCCTCTATCATTTGTTTTGTGGTCAAAACATCCATAAAGGAACGAACCCGCGTCATAAGTTCCGGGATATTTACAAATTCATTAAACCGATCAACTGAACTATATGTCCCCGCCGGGTTTGGTTCTGTCCTGGTGCTCATATCGCCGAACTCATTCGCCCAGGTGTCAAAATGGTCTATCCCTTCCTCTACCATCTTCGGCTCTATGAAAAACCTCATAATGGAGTAAAGCTCGGCCACGGTGTTTGTGATTGGAGTGCCGGACGCAAAAACATGAGAGCGCCCAGGCCGGACACTGTTGAGGTATTGAGTTTTAATAAACATATCCATTGCCCGGCGCGATCCATTCGGATCAATACCCTTGGCCTGTCTGTTGGTAACGAAATCAAGTTTCCGGTAAGCGTGAGCTTCATCGCAAAAAATAAAATCCGCTCCCATATCTTCAAAATTTACCGCATTATCTTTTCCGGTATCCGCGGTAAGGCTATCAAACTTTTGCTCGGCAGCTTCGATCCTTGCTTCCATTCGTTTTATCCGGAAACGGTTTGCCGTGGGGTCGTCCTCAAGTTCTGCGAGGGCGTCTCTTAATTTCTGGATTAAATCATCTCTGAAGGGCTGAATCGTCTCCGGCTTAAGCCTGATCCGCTCAAAGGCCGGCTGGGTTATGACAATACCGTCAGGCTTATTTAAGGTCGCTTGGGACACAAAGCGCCTGCGATTGTCGCCGGTAAAGTTTTCTTCGTCGGCAACCATAATATGGGCAAGTGGATAGAGCTGCCGGAAGTCAGCGGAAAACTGCCCGAGCATGTGCTTGGGGACGACATAAATCGGCTTCTCGACAAGCCCAAGCCTTTTCATTTCCATCCCGGCGCAAATCATTTCAACCGTTTTTCCGGCGCCTACTGCATGGCCGAGGTAGGTATTCCCGGTCTGGATAATACGCCAAATGGCTCGTTTCTGATGGTCATGGAGTTTAAAAAGGAGTGAAACTCCTGGAAGGGTTAAGTGTGACCCGTCAAACTTCCTTCCGGCCAGGTTGTTTCTTTGTTTATTATAAATCTCTTGAATTTCGTTGGCTCTCTCCGCATCTGTCCAGATCCACGTCCCGAATCTCGCTTTCATTTTTTTTGCAACATCATTGGCGGCTTCGGTCGCAGCGGGATCAAAACGGGGTGTATAACTTCCATCCTCATTTCGCTGTGGAGTAGAAACCTTGATAGGTGAATTATTTAAGATTGATTCAAGAATCTCATTTGCACCACGGTTGCTCGTCCCCCATTCTTCTTCTGCACCCCTGTTGCCCTGTATGCGCTTTGCTCCAACTTTCCAAACATTATCAATCGTGTTATGGGTTACTTTCGTGTCCAGATCGAGAACTTCATTGGCAAACGCTGTATAGTGTTTTATCGGGACCCAGGTAGAGCCTAAATTAACGGTAATCTTGTCGGCGGTTAAAGGTTCCGGCTGGACCTTCTTTAAAGCCTCAACATTTCTTTTGTATTCCGGTTCTATTCTGGCTATTTCTATCGCTTCATCTAATTTTTTTACAACCTCTCCGGATAAGTATTCATCCGCTAAAATATGTTCCCCGGTTCCCGGGTCCTTATAAATTAAATCCCCTAACTCATTTATAACCTCATCAACACTTTTGTCAGATAGCCCGGCAAGGTGGTTTAAATCTAATCGCCCTACGGTGTTTAACGATACCGCCAAAGCATCGGCAACCGTTTTTATTTCCGGCTGGGCTGGGACATTAATGCTTCTGCCAGAAAAGAATTTGCTTTTTTTAATTTTCCCGTCTTTGGTAATTTCTTCAAGAGCGGTTGCTAACGTCCATTCCGGTTCATCGGTTTTTAATAATTTCTCGTTGATCGGTTTCCTAACCGCAATAGTTTCTATTTCCCCATCTTCGTTTTCCACCTTTTGGTCAACTAATTTAAAATCCCGGATAAAGCCATGTTTTTTTACAAAAGCGTCATAGCTTTTCTCACATTTCTTTAATGACGCCTCCCAGTCCAGGTTCATAACCTGGTCATAATGGCATTGTTTTACCGCGTCTCTTACTCCCATATAATCTTTAAGGTATTGATGGTCTTTAGGAGTTAATTTCGGTTTAAACTGGGATAATGATATTCCGCTCCCATGGTCAACAATCATAATTTGGCCCTTGTCATTAAGATAAAGGCCGCCCTCTTTTTTATTGGCAGGGTTGAAATCCCTTTCTACCACTGCCTTGGTTTTTGTATCAACGGATTGCTTCACTGCGGAATAAATATTTTCAGGAAGGTTCTCTATTGCTTTCTGGAAGTGTTCTTCAATATTGCCCTCTAACGGCTCGACGGTGTACTGCTCCGGTCCATACATGCTTCCGGTATTGCTATGCTTCCCTAATACCATTTCAGGGTGATTGAGGTAATATTCATTTATGAAGTCGGTCTTATCTTCTCCAACGGAAACCTCACCTAACCCTTTCCATTCTTCCCCTGCGGGCATTTCTCCCTCTGCTCTTTTTCTTAAAAAAAGAACATCGGTTACAACCTCTGTGCCTGCGTTTTGTTTGAAGGCTGTTTGCGGTAACCGGATTGCTCCGAGAAGATCGGCTCGATCTGACAGATAACGACGTGCCTTATCGTTTTGCTTATCCATGGTGTATCGGCTGGTAACAAACACCAGCAGGCCCCCTGGCCTCACCCGGTCCAGTGACTTAGCAAAGAAATAGTCATGGAGTGAAAAACGATTTTTCTTATATTCGGGATCTAACAGAATTATGCTTTTGCTGAAAGGTGGGTTTCCTATTGCAACATCAAAGTAATTTGGGGGAAACTTTGTCTGGATAAAATCGCCCTCAATGACATTCTGCCGCTGATAAAGCTGTTGGGCGATCTTTGCGGTAAGGTGATCCATTTCAATACCGGTAAACTTAGTTGAGGATTTCATCTTATCCGGGATAAGCCCGATAAAATTTCCAACCCCGCAGCCAGGTTCAAGGATTTTCCCGCCGGGGAATCCCATCCGGTCAAGAGCGCTATAAATGGAGCGGATTACTGCTTCGCTGGTATAGTGAGCGTATTGAGTTGATTTTGCGGCGGTTCGTGTTTCTTCGGGTGTGAGCAAAGAGACAAGTCTTTCAACGTGTTCTTTCCATGTCTTTTCTTTATCGCCTGAAAGCCAATCGGGTAGGACCTCACCACGGTAGGAATAGCCGGGGAACATATTATTTGCAAGCTCGCTTGCTCCCCAGCCTACAAATTTAGCAAGGCTTTCTTGTTCTTCGGGTGTGGCTTTGCGGTTTTCTTGTTCGAGTTGTTTTACAAGCTGGATTGCGTCTAAATTTCGTCTGGCGGCAGAAGGCCATCCTCCGGTTCGGTCAATCGCCCCCTCGGTGATCCGGTAGTCTCTGGGTCGCTGAACTCCAGGTAAGTCCGCATTATCTCCGCCCAGGTCGTGCGTTCGGTCTCGTTCGTCCTCTGCAACCTCTGAAGGTGCCCCTCGTTCTCCGGGTCGGTTTCCACTATCAGGTTCTCCATTTTCTCCCAATACACCGCTTGCATCTTGTCCGCTCTCTCCTTCACGAACTTGCCCAGTGCCCCTTCCTTTTTCAGTTCCCGGTAGGTTCCCGGAGCTTGTTCCTCCAGTGCGTATCTCACCGCTTTCTGGAGTTCCTTCTTCTGCGTTGAAAGTGCTAACAGTGGAGTCGTCATAATTCTCACCTCCTGTTAATATAGTAAGCTCTTTTTCAATATTGTCAATAGCTTTCCCTATTTCTTCTTCAGCTTCTTCATTTTTCTTTCCAGCAGTAAGAGCTTCGACCTCTGCTTCACTATCTCTAATGGCTTCGGTAATTTCTTCTTCGGTGTGGCCTTCATCAAGAGCCTCCTGTTTGGAGATTTCTAATTCAACCTCGGGTGAGGTAGTTTCAGCTTGCTTCTTCCATGGTGTCATATCGGGGTGTGTGTAAAACTTATCCAACGTATCAAATATGTGCTGTGCCGGGGTTTCTTCCTGGTAGAAGCTCCAGGCTTTCTTTGGGCCGTACCATCTGCCACCGGCCCTCTTGATACCGTCCATGTATTTTCTGGTTTCCCCAGTCAATTCCCATACGGCCTTGCCGTTCTTCGTCGTTGTTTTCCGTAACGACAAACCCGCGGTTTCAAGTGCTTTGGTTGGATCTGTTAAGGTCTGTGCGCCCGCTTGGTCGGGCGTTTTTGCTTTCTGAGTAGGTCTTATCTTCTCTGCTTCTTCCGGATACTCTTTTGCCCAGGCGTCAAAGGCTTCCTGATAGCGCCGTGCTTTATCTGCATAGTCTTTGGCTTCGTCGGATGCTTGCTTCTTTTTGCTATCCAGCCTCGCCCTGTGCGATCTTTCCTTAGCGGACTTCTCATTCTTTTTGTAGCCCCATATCGCACCATAAACGACATCAGGGATTTGAAAACGTCCGTCTATGGAAATGTCTTTAACTACCGCTGCCGGTTTTTCGGTTTCCTTCTCAATGAAATCCTGAGATATTCCTATGTGGGTTGCGCCATTATCTGTTTTTACATCATAAACAACACTATGCGAAACTTCTTTATTCCCAAAAACATCAACCATAGAGTAGCTTATAACGTTGGAAATCTCGCCATGTCTGCCGAACACATATTGATTATGGCCTTTATTAATGACTACCCGGTCCCCTTTTGCAAAGGTTGTCTTTTCTTCTTTTGGTGCTTCGGCGGCAGGCTTCCCCGGTTCTTCGAGTTGCGCTTCTGCGTTCTCTAAAATATCAGCGATCGCTTGTTCTTTATCCCATTGATTTAATCCTGCTGGCCCCTTAGTTATTTGATTGCTCTTACCGGTTTCGTGGCGGGTCCAGTAATAGGTTTTAGTATCATTAAGATACTTTATTTTATAGGTGAGCTTCCCGCCGTTAATCGAACCTTCATCATTCTGTGTAAGCGCGCGGGAGAGTTTTTCTAAACGATAATCTTCCGGAAGGTTTTCTTTTGCAATTATTTCCTTGGTGAGATCATCAAGCGTTAAGATGTGAGGTCCACCTCCGGGCGTTTTCGGTTTTCCAGAAAGGGGTATTCCTAAAGCAATGGCATATTCCCTGGCTTTAATAAGGTTGTTGCGCCAATCATCTTTTGGGACAAAAGGAGTTTCTTCTTCCTCTTTTGGCCGGTTGTTAACCAGCTTCTTAGGATCACCAAACCCCTGGTCCAAAAGGTTCTGCGCAAACATATTCGCAAATTTGAAATCGCGCCCTCTTGATTCCCCTCCGGTCCGGGGGTTCTGCGTTGCAGTTTCAACAAGTTCAAGTTGTCCGTTGGGGAAATCAAGGACCTTGTAAACCATTTCCCCATCCATGATAAGATCACCATTCTGCTCATAGTAATGAGTGAAAAGGATATGGTCGCCCTTACCGGAATAGCGGTTGCTTGCGTAGGATGGGTGCCGCTCTATTACCAGGTCTTGATAGGGCGGATTGACAACCTTATAATATCCGTCCTCACCTTCCAGAATAGTTTTTTGAATACCAAGCTTGGTAAGAATCCGTGCTACCTTCCCCTCTGCATTCCCTTTAGTTTGGACAACATGAATAGGTTTCTTTTCGGTTTCGGGGGTGGTAGGTTCTTTTTCGTTTACCTTGGGTTTTTCTTCGACTTTTATTTTTTTAATCGTTATCCCCGCGGCAACTAACCTATCAGCGTCCCCGCCGGAAAACATACCAACCATTTCCATACGGGTTTCTTTACTGGAAGGGCCAAAGGCAAACTCATATCCGCGTTCTTTTGCTCGGTCTGCCTTTCCAGATATTTGGCCAACCGCTTCCGTATAGGGGTTCTTCTCTGGCTTAGCCTCTCCTTCTTTCTTTAGTTCATCCGCATACTGCCGGGCCGCCGCCTCATAAAGCGCTTTTGCCTTTCCCCCGGGTTGTGAGTCAACGGCGCCAAAAAGATACGACCGGACATCGAGCATCTTTTCTTTTGCTCTCCGGGCGATCTCGGCGAAGATAGGCTTTAACTTATCGTAAATGGTTTGGTCAACCTTCTCCGTGGAGAAACTGCCGCGTTCGCTTTTAAGGTGATCATTGATTATATCAAAGGCGTCGTTTACCAGTTCGGAAAGTGATTTTTGGGAGAGGTCTTGTGGCTCCTGGCTCTTTTTATCCTCCTCAGTAGTTCCGTTTTCAGGTGCAGGCTCCAGGGCAGAATCGTAATGCTTTTCTGCGAGTTTCCTTATTTCAGCCGCATCGGTTCCCCCCATATTTTCGAGAATAACGCTTCCGGCAATCTTATCAACCAGTGATTTATCAAGTCCTGTTTTTGCGACTAATTTTTCGATATTGATTTTCGCCTTGCTTCGCTTACCCTTCCGGCGCATTAACCCGCTCATTTTCTCCATGTGAAGGACCGCTTCGGCAATGGCATCAATATTTTTATTTCTGTCGGAGGGTTTTTCCGTGCTGGGTTTCCCCAATAGACTATCTTGCGCCTTCTCGCGCTCTTCCTCTTTTGGGCTATACCCTAAGCGTTTTGCCTCGTTAAAAGCTTCTTCTTTAGATTTAAACGTAGCTATTGTACCGCCCCCATACGGGCCTGCTCCACCAGAGACATAAGATGTGTTTACGCCAACTTTGCCGGTTTTTATTACAAAACCTTCCCCATGAGGATTGGCTACAATAATTGCTTCTTTACCGTGGGATAATTTACCCTGGGATTTTTTTTCTTCCGCTTCCTTTGGTCTTTTTACCAATTCAAGTTCATCTGTGGATACAGGCGGCTTTGTTCCACGTATCCCGGTGGTCGGTACTTTGGCCTGAGTTTGAATCAAGGTGGGTTGTTTTGGTTCTTCTTTTTTCGGCGTAGGTTCTTTTTCGGCTGTTAAGGAAAATCCGGTTTCGGGTGGTTTTTCTTCTTCGGATAAAAGCCTTGCGGCTTCCTGTTCTCGGTAGATTCTTTCGGCGTCGGCTTGGTCGCTAAACCAATCTCCTAACTCTTCGAAATTTGCGCTGACTTCTTCTGGAGTCGTATTCTCTTCGTTTTCAATCTCGCTCTGAGCTTCGCTTTCAATAGATTCTTTGAAAGTTGTCGAAGTTTTTCCGATTGTTCCTTCGTCAATTCCTTCATCTTGCAATCCCCTTAAAAGATTATTTAATTCTTCTTGCTCTTTATAATATTCTTCCGCTTCCCGCGCTAATTCATCATCTGAATATTGTTTATTCTTTGAGTAAATTTTACTCCCTGTAGTTTTATGCGTCAAATCTCTTTCAAGATTATCAATAAAACTTCGAATATCTTCTACGGGAAATCCTTCGGCTTTTGCCATTTGAGAAAGTTGGTCGAAGGACAAACCGGTTTTCTTGTTAAAAAGGGAAATCCCCCCAGGCTGTTGCCGAAAATGTTTCGCTTCTCCTGGCATCCCAGATTCATTGATACCGCCTTTAATTCTTACCCATTGAGAGAGAGAATGTTTATCGGGATCAAACCTTATTTTTGATACATCCTTCTTATCGACATTCTCTGTTTTCCCCTTTGCGTTTTCTGCCAGATCCGGGTAATCCTTTAGCACTTCGGGCGGGACATTTTCACCTGTTGCTATAGCTTTTCTAACCCATGATTCATGGGACGATTTCTTTTTAAATCCTCTTGCGATAAGATAGTTTCCACCATTAATTTCCTCTATAGTCCACTCCGCATCCTTGGGGTAAATACCTTTATTCGTCTGCCTATCAATAAATTCTCTTGACTGTTCTACATCAGTTTTTGTTGTTTTCCATTTATAGAGAATCTCAGGTTGATTATATTCCCCCTTGGTCATTTTCCAGGGTTCTTTTCCCTTTTGGGTTTGCTGTTGTGGCTCGGCGGCCCTAAAACTTTCCCTTGTCTTGGCTAATTCTTCCTCAAGGGTCTGACCGTTATCAATATCAACCTGGAAACTACCGCTTTCAGGGTCCTGGAAGGTATAACTCTTCTCGCCATTAACCCCTTCCTGAATACCATTATAGATAATGCCGTTCTTCTTTGCTTCATCCTTTAGAGTGGATTCGCTGATGGTTACCGGTGTGACCTTGCCTTCCTGTCCCGCGGCGGTAGCTTCCGTATTTCTTGCCAGCCACTTATCGGCCCACTCCTGACCCTTGTAGCTCTCTACCGCTTCACGTGAAACATCCTGATCGTTCTCGACGGAAGATTTTACCGCTTCCTCGTGCCGCTTGTTGGTGTTCTGGATGAATGCCTCCGCTCCTTCCGCTGGAGCAAACCTTCCAACCCCTCTTTCCTGCTCGGCCCGGTAATCCCTTTGAGAAAGGGTTACGGGGTTTATTTCTTTCTTTTGTTTTCCCTTAACTTCAGGCGTAGATTCTTGCCCTTTAACCGCTTGTCCATCGACAACCTTTTTATTGTGGATCATCACATCCAATTCAGTCTCAATGCCCATATCCATAATTTCAGGACGGCGTTTTAAAGCCTTCACGTCTTCAAGATCAAGAACGCCTTTACTAAGGCCATCCTCAATATTTTTCAGCGTGGTTTCACGAGCCTGTCTCTTTGCTTCAATCTCCTGATCTTTCTGCTCGGTTGCCTGACGGACACGAGCCGCGGCCTTATCTGCCACGATTCCGTTGATAGACTCACCAAGCGCGGGGTGCTTTTCCTTAAAAACCTCTAATTCAACATCACCGATAATCCCCTGGTTGTGAGCTTCCTTAATAAGCGCCGTGGCGTGGGTAGGCGTGAATGGTTCTCCTTGCGGGGTTTTACCGGTAGTCATGCCGTTGTCAATCAGGTTTATTACCTGAGCGGGAGTTGGCTTTACATTTTTACTGGGTCCTGTCCGTTTCTTCCCAAAGTGTTCTGCTCCGGCAAAAAACGGATATAGCAGTAAAGTTTGCTCTACGGTCGGCTTTGCTACTTCCTGAAATGATTCACCCCAACCCGGCGCTTTTTCTCGCAACCCAGCTTCCGCCTCCAGTCCGCCTTGGCCGTGCTGGGTAATTGTTTCAGTCGTTAACTCTTCACCTATTGAGGCGCCAAGTTTCCCGGTCAACCCTAACCCCTTCGCCATCTTCGGAAATTTTTCAACGAATTGCTTGACCATTTCCTTTCCGGTAGCGGCTGCAAATTTTTCCGCGGCAATTTTGGCCGGTATTTTTACCAACCCCATCATTGCCATCTGAGATACAGCCTCCGGCACTGCTTCCCATAATCCGTATTTTGTCGCGGCTTCATCAAACCGTGACTGAATAGGAGCCCATTCTTCGGGGGTAAGTTCTCTCCCCAGTTCATTCTTGGCCTTATCGTAAATATCATTAACAAACATATCTTTCGCCGCACGGAAAGCAACCGTTCCCGTTGTTGCGCCACCTACTACCAATCCTCCTGGTCCAGATATGATCCCGGTGGGAACACCGGTAGCCAAACCAGCTCCGGCAGTCGCTAATGAATACGCTACGCTTGGAGTTATCTGTGGAATATCTCTGTTGGGATACTTTCCCTGCAGCTCCTCGCCTGTCTCTCTTCCCCATTTAATCGCACGGCTTATCAGGCCATCGTCGCCGGGCTTTAAATCTCCACCACGAATAGATTGAGCGGCGGCACCAACCGTTAAGGCAGGAAGAGCCTTGAGGCTTGCTATTGCCGCCTCGGTTCTCGTTGGTTCCGGCTTTGTTGGCAGTTCTTCCGCCACCGGTTGATCAACGGCAAGTTGGGCATCAATAAAATTCTGCCGGGTTTTCTTTTTGGTCTCTTCATCAAGGCTTGACCATTTCCCTTGCCCTCCGACCTGCTTATCAAAGAAGTTCCCCGCCACTATCGACCGTTGTTCAGGAGAAAGGCTTTTGTATCGCTCGTCTTGTTCCCACTCTCGGAATATGTCTAATTTTTCGCCCATTAATTTTGTCCCTTATTTCGGTAAGTAGTCGTCGAGATTAAAAGTCGCCCCCGTTTGCCCCTGGTTATTATATCCCCCCAGGTAATACCTTTTCATCCCTTTGGTGTTTTGAGCTTTTTCGGGGTAGAAAGTAATGCCATGTTTTTTAAGTACGCTGTTGATTGCGCCTGCTTTCCCTTCCGGGAAATCAATACTCCCCTCGTCTGTATCAAGGAACGCCCCGAAACTCTTTAGCTCCGCACTCGCATTTTTAATCACTTCTTTTTCATCAAAACCGTTGCTTTCTGATTTACGGGAGTAGCTTTTGTATTTTCCAAAAATATCCTCTTCCGTATAGGGCTTGTTCGTTGCTGGATTGGTGGTCCCGGCAAGAGAACTCCGGAACCTTTCATATTCTGATGGATCTGGCCTTTCTTTGGCCCTGGCTATCATCGCCTTTTTATACTCGCCTTCTCCACTTTTAATATACCAGTCCTGTTCGTCTTTTTTCTTTCGTTCATAATCACTCAACTTATCCGACCGTTCGGTTCTGTAATCCTCTGTCTTTTCGGACCTTCTTGTTTTGTCGTCCTCCGTCTCCCAGCTTCTTTTGGTCTTCATGTCTTCAACTTCCTCTTGTCTTCTCTTGGTCTCTAAATTGTCCTGGCGCATCACTTCACGAGCCCTTTCTCCCGACCGTGCGCTTTCCTCCAGCATACCGGAAGTCACGGCCATTAAATCCCTCCCCGATCCTTTAGGATTAACGGCATGGGAAAGGGCCGCCAATCCATTGGCGAGTCTAATGTTTTTTTGAGGAATCCCGGCATAATCCCCGTCCTGCGCTCCGCCTGGGACTGGCTGGGAGGCACCATTTCCCCCTGTAAACATTGCACGGACTCTCTGCCCAAATGATTCTGCTGACGGTGCGCTTGCCTCTATGCTTGGGTCTGGCCTGACTGGATTGCCTGGGGTTGTTGCCGGGCTCGCCGGAATTGTCCCCGCGCCAGGTTGTGGCTGCGCTACTGCACCTAACTTTTTCCTTGCTAAGCCTGCCGGCCCAGCCTTTGAAGCATTTACATTTTTTCCCATAAACGAAAAGAAATCTGAAAAATTAAACGCCATGACATTTCCTCCTCATTAAAATAATCCGCCGGCAAGACCCAAAATAGCGCCTCCTATCATCCCAGCGGGGCCACTGATAGTCCCAGCCGAAGCCCCAGCAAGCATACTCCCCGCCGCCGCCCCCGACAATGCTCCTCCAAGGGCTGAGGCCACCTTTGACCCTGACCCGGCATTTGCTTTATTTGTGGTAGCCCCGGTTAATGCGCCAATCGCACCTTTGTCGAATTCGAGAACGGTAAAAGGCCAGAGTTTATGCTGTGACAGAATTTCGTAGTTAAACTCCGTGATTTCCTTTTTGCTTAAAAAATAGAGCTTAATCATTTCGGCATAGGTCAAGATTGCGCTTTTGTTCCATTCAAGATGTGTCTGCCACCTTTGGGCCGCAACCGGTATCATCCGATACCTAAGTTCAGAGCTGAATTTAGAGATCGATTTCACCCGGGCGCTTTCGATCAATGCTTTCCCGATCACAAAGCTGGACGAATTGACCGCATTAAGATTCCGCATCCCCAGTTCAAAGCGGGGTAAAACATTTTGATCAATATCGTCATCGAGTAAATCTCTTTCAGCCGCGACAAGATTATCAATCACCGCGCTATCGGTTGATTCCTCAAATATTTGGTCAAACAAGGTGTCAACGTCGAGGCCAAATATAAATTTGCCTCCCATGTCAAACAGGCTTGGGAACGAAGCCAGGGTATATCCGGTCCCGAAAAACCCCACGTCAACCAGTATTTCCGAATACCCATCAAAGGGGGAATCCTCAAGTAAATCATCCCGGTAATTAGCCACAATATTTAAAAAATCCTTGTGGTGATCTTCGATATAAGGCGCATACCTTATGCTTGTTTTTGTGCTACTGCTGCTTCCTTTGCCGCCGCCTCCGATGTCACACCTCCAATCTTGGAGCAAAAGCTCCGTTATAGATGAAATTACGAGAGGATTCTGCAAAGCCAAGGTAATTCACTATCTCCCACATTCTTTCGCTGCTTGAAGAACAGGTTATCGGAAAAGCTTTTTCCTGTTTTGAAAATTCGAGAATTATCTTGAAAAAATCATCCCACTCCTCCATCGTGTGATAAGAAAATGAATACAGGCAGGGGATATCAAGGGTCTTTGCTCCGCTTAGTTTATTGATGTTGATCGCAGTAAAAATAATTGCCTTTATTTTCCGCTCCCCATCATCGGAAAGATGAACAAAACACTGATACCTATCGTTAAGCAATTCGTGGAGAGCATTGTTAAAAATAAAGTCTGCCTGCTTTTCTTCGATCTTATAAACCTTTGCAACAGCGAATTTAGCCACATCCCAAATTTTTGGAATTTGCGCCGGAAGAACCCTAATGTGCATGAATCACCCCCAAAATTTTAATATAATCCATCTCGCAATACTCATAAGCCGTCAGCTTTAGCCTAAACCTGATCTCACGGCCCAACGCGGTCAATAAAACCGCTCCCCGGTCCATAACGTCTTTCCATTCTGTTTGGGAAAACGCCGCCTTAACGTCAGCGCGGTAGTCCATGGCCGCTTGAAGCGTTCCGGTGATATTGGTAGCGAACTGAAGCTCAAAAACGGTTTTGTAGCGGTTCACCCCCAAATCATAAATATCAGTACAAATCTCCAAAGCCGGAATCACTATCGCCGCCGGAGCAACCGGATAAATAATCCCCGATTGCGAACCTATCCCGGTTACATTTGCCGGACCTTCCCCCAGGCTCCCATTCCGGTAGACATACCCCTTTGCTCCATCGCAGATATAAAGGAGGTCGTTGGCTTCATCATAAGAAAGAACCATATTCGCAAGCATCGGTGAAAGGTATTCGGAGTAATCGAGTTTTTTAAGACCTTCGGAGAAAACCCAAAGCTCCCCTAAGTTATTTACAAAAAAATGTTTAAGGTCAGTCCCGGCCATGGCGTTCTTACCCTTGAGCCCCACTCTGGAAATAGTTTCATATCCCCATACGGAGCTTTCCGTTGGGGTCATTATCGAGATTCCGTTTTCGCCATAAATGACCTTTTTCCCTTTCAGTTTTTTTGTCTTCCAAACCCACCCCTTCCAGTCCATTTCCCGCTCGCCGGCAACATTATTCCCGTCGATAGTAAAATCAAGGTTGCCGATTTTAGACCACTTCACCCAGTTCTTTTTAAAGGGTTCGACGGAGAAATAACCGGCGGCAATTCTAACCCTTACCGTCGCATGGGTGTCGTCTGCCCCTATACTGGTACCGTCAACCCATGATCCCTTTATGTGCGCCACAACGGAAGCAATTGAGGCCGGGTCGGTCATTACCGTACATGAGCCGGCAACCGTAACGTAAACCTTGATTATGCCCTTGGCTTCGTTTCCCGAGGCGTCATTGTCAAGACAATTAAAGACAATATCAAGGGTTGTATCGCGAGCCATCTATTAAGCTCCCCCTATGTAAAGACCGGGATCTGTAATCGTTCCTTTTCCGCCATCAGGTATGACTTGTTCACCACCGAAATTGATGTAGCCTACTATCGGGTCGTTTGCTACCGTATCGTCAATAATGATAGCGCCGGGACTTGCCGCAATATCGGCACCGCTGGCTATCCAATAAGTATCGTTCCAGGTAATTTCCACCCGGTCTTCAGTGTCATCCTGGGTAACAGCTACCCCGGCCAGAGTGTTACCGCCGGTCGTGTAACCATTCCCGGTCGCGTGTTCCGATGCTGAAACATCGGCCCATTCTTCGTGGTTGTCCTTGTCAAAAGTGAAACCGGTTGCCATGAGCAATAGCTTGAAAGTATTGGTCAGAAAATTTATCGCCCCGGTCGCGAGAAGGTAATAAACATGGTTTGACGGGGTGGATTGATCCGTAGAATCGCCATCAATGTATATCCCCGGCGTTGCAACCGTGAAATTGCTTCCGCTCACCTGGGTTTTTTCCGCGCTGAACTCTATGTAGGCCACAATCGGATCATCAGCTACAGTATCATCAATGATTATAGCTCCGGGTGATGGGCCTATTGAACCTCCGCTGGCAAGCCAGGAAACGCTGCTCCAGAGGATGGAAGTCCGGTCATTGGCGTCATCTTCCGTTACCGCTACACCCGCTAAAGTTGAGCCTCCGGTGGTATATCCGTTCCCGGTGGGAAGTTCTGAAGCCGATACATCGGCCCATAACTCATGGGCGTCCGGGTCAAAAGTGAAACCGGTATCCATTAACCTTATCTTGAAGGTATTCGTGGAAAAATTTATTGCGCCGGTCGCGAGCAAATAAAAAAAGTTGTTAGGGACTTGGGATGCCATTTTTAAAATCCTCCGGTTATGCTAAAAATAAAAAGCCCGGCGACAACTCGTTTAAGAGTTATTCACCGGGCTTAAGAGTTTCTCAGTTGATTAAAACTGAGGCTTATCTGTCTCCGATTAAGCGATATTTACTTGTTATGTTTATGGCGCTCAGGCCATCTTTTTGTGCCAATGTCCGCAAGGGATATGTTTTTTACTGGTTCCCGAAGAATATCCTGTGCCGGGTAAAGCCCAAATCTGAGGTTCTGCAGATTCATTCCCGGTATAAGAGACTTGTCGTTGCGGTGAAGTCTGCCACCTTGGATTATTGAGAAATCCCCACTTATTCGGCTGCTCTTCAAAGGGCCATACCGGCTCCTCAAAGTCATTAATAAAGGTATAGCCATGCCAAGGGGTCCATGACCGCCCGTAATTTTTTGAAAACCAAAGATAGGTTGGGTAGTTGGCAGCAGATGCCACCCAGTATTTACCATCAGCAGACATATCCACACTTTCCCAACTCAAAAACCCCCCTGGCCGTTCATTTCTCCAGGTCGTTCCACCATCATCAGAACACCAAAGACCTCGTGAAGCCGTTGGCGTCGATCCCAATCCATAAGAGCAGCAGGCCATATACTGCCCATCATCCGAAATGGCGACTTCAGAACTACTGCTGTGGGTATCTGACTTGACGACGGTGGTCCAGGTAACTCCGTAATCATGAGAATAGTAAATATTACTATGTCGCCCCGATGCGATGATATGCTGACCATCTTTAGATATTGCAATACGCCCGGGAGCTGGTATAGACTTTACAACCCAGTTAGCGCCGTAATTACCCGAGACAGCAAGATATTCACTATTACCTCCTCCTGTTCCTACAAAGATCTTCCCCCCATAAGAGATAGTAAAAGGACCGACTATCCCACTTTTAATTGTCCATGTAGCACCAAAATCATTTGAGAGACTAAAGGTGCCTGTTAAATACCTGGACACCGCCATATATCTTCCACTGTAAGATATTCCGCAGGGAAGACCAGTATTTATCCCTGTGGATACCCAGTTGATTCCATAATCAGAAGATAAATAACAAGCACCTGTGTTAGAAAAAGTCGCCAACATATATTTTCCATTGCCTGATACATACCCTTTAAACCAATAACCTGCAGGCGAATTACTCTCAACCCACGTTTTTCCGTAATCAGAAGACACCCAAATTTTCCCCGTGGCACTATATTCCCCCGTTAATTGATACTTTCCATCATTCGAGGCTGATATAAAATGATGGACGCATGATGTAGCTACACCTTTCATATACCCGTTTTCCGTTTCGGCGGTGGTATAGACAAAATCCTGAGAATCATAATAGTAATGATTCGCTGTCACAACATCTCCCATGTCGGACATATTTACATCGAACCATCGTTTTATAGGAGTCCTGATTTTAGTTTCTATAATATTTTCCGTCACCCAATAACCGCAAGGGCGATGGCCATCCCTGGGGGAAGGATCGTCAGTAAAATTTGGATTGTTTACATACCCACGCTTATTCCCCTGTTTCACCAG
>Ga0172381_10001551_pt1 | contig 26745 bp, 31 predicted proteins | sample Leawel6488metaG_FD_119754 | JGI IMG/M metagenome (GOLD analysis project Ga0172381, IMG submission 119754) | Leachate microbial communities from a municipal landfill in Southern Ontario, Canada - Leachate well 64-88 metaG | ecosystem: Engineered > Solid waste > Landfill > Unclassified | place... | reverse complement strand
TAACGTTATACCAGAAAAAAATAATAAAGCAAATTTATTTACAAGTACTTAATAAATTGATACAATAAATAAAAATTAAATTACTTTTCATGGATGTAAAATTTAAAGCTTTTACTTTGATTGAACTATTAGTCGTCATTGCCATTGTCGGGATTCTTTCTGGTTTCATTGCTATTCGAATGAATGGCGCTATTAATGCGGCTAATGATGCAAGAAAAAAAACTACCGTTGATACGATTAAAAAAGCAGTAGTAATTGATAAAGTAATTAGCGGTAGCTATCCAATTGAAAGTGGGTGTACAATCGGAAATAATTGCTCCAATCTTAATCCTGTCATACAAAAATATTTACCAGCTGATTTAGATGGTACGTATACTTATCAATCAGACGGAAGCACTTTTGCCGTTGCCTCAGTTCTTTCTTCTGGCTATTCCTATCAATATGATTCAGTAACTAGTACCTATTCTACTAATCAACCAGTTAATGGCACATGTGGTAGTATCGCTGGCGCTAATTTAAGTTCTAGTCCAACAACTAACCTCTGTACGACGGGAACAATTTCAGCGGTTGCTGGTACCGGTCCTTGGACTTGGTCTTGCTCTGGTATCTATGGAGGAACTAGTGCTGCTTGTGCAACTGGCGCAGTTCCGCTCAACGGTTCTTGCGGTACAGCTAATGGTTCTAACTCATATACTGTTCCCTCAGCTAATCTCTGTGCAGCTGGAACTCCTTCCACGGTTACCGGTTCTGGTCCTTGGGCTTGGAATTGCAATGGAAGTTCTGGTGGTTTATCTCCTGTCTGCGCTTCCAATATTTCTATCAATGGTGCTTGTGGTAGCAGTAACGGAGCTAATCTTTCTTCTGCTCCTTCCACTAATCTCTGTAATGCAGGAAGTTCTTCTAGTGTTACTGGAACTGGACCTTGGAACTGGACTTGTGCGGGAACTAATGGAGGGACTACTCCGGCTTGCGCTACTGGTGGGGTTCCAGTCAATGGTACTTGTGGTAGCAGTAACGGAGCTAATCTTTCTTCTGCTCCTTCCACTAATCTCTGTAACAATGGTTCAGCAACCACGGTTACCGGTTCTGGTCCTTGGGCTTGGAATTGCAATGGATTGAATACTGGTTCGAATGTTTCTTGTGCGACTGGTGCAATTCCAGTCAATGGTGCTTGTGGTAGCAGTAACGGAGCTAATCTTTCTTCTGCTCCTTCCACTAATCTCTGTAACAATGGTTCAGCAACCACGGTTACCGGTTCTGGTCCTTGGGCTTGGTCCTGCACTGGAGTAAGCGGAGGAACAACAGCATCATGTTCTGCTACCAAGTTATCTGTTTTTGTGGCTAGTGATACTGTTCAATATACCGATGCCAGTCAATTTGATACTTCTTCAACTTCTTATGTCACCGCTAAAACTTTTACGATGGCAGCGGGCATAGGAACGGGATCGTTCAGGATAAAGTTTAAGGTTTGGGGAAATGCTACAGATGGAAGAAGTAACGATTGGCAAGTTTTGAAAAATGGGACCGTCATTTGGTCAGATTCTACAAAGGCCTACTCCTCAAACGCAGGAGCATGGACTAATGGTAATGGTTTCGGGTCTGATGTTACATATAACCTAAGTGGTATCTCACAAGGAGATGTTATTGTCTTGCAGTGCAAGATGAGAGATGGATATACTCAAGTTTCCCATATTAGTAATCTTACCATTGGATACACACAACAATAATTTTTATAATTTAATAGTTAGTAACTATTAAATATGATATTATATTCTTATGTCACAATATTATAAAAAATCAAGTAATATTTTTAATCCTAAGTCAGAGGCTCCATTTAAACTTAGTCGTTCAAAAATCGACTTGTTTATGGAATGCCCACAGTGTTTCTATTTAGATAGGCGATTGGGGATTGGCAGACCGCCAGGGTTTCCTTTTACTTTAAATAGTGCCGTTGATTCTTTATTAAAAAAAGAATTTGATTTACATCGAAAAGAACAGACGGTACATCCTTTTATTGAAGAGTTTGGCATTGATGCGATTCCTTACCAGCATAAAGATATTGATACTTGGAGAAATACTTTCAAGGGGATAGAGTTTTTACACCAGCCGACTAATCTTCTAATCACGGGAGCAATCGATGATATTTGGGTTAATCCGAAAGGAGAAGTAATCATTGTTGATTACAAAGCAACTTCAAAAACGAGCGAGGTTAATTTAGATGCGGAATGGCAAAGGGGATACAAGCGACAAATGGAAATATATCAGTGGCTATTTAAGAGAAATGGATTTAATGTTTCTCCAACGGGATACTTTGTCTACTGCAATGGAGATTCAGGCAAACCATATTTTGATAAAAAGTTAGAGTTCGACATTAAGGTCATTCCATATACAGGAGATACTTCTTGGATTGATAGTGCTTTGAATGATATCAAGGATTGTTTGATGAGCGACAAGATTCCTGAAATGAATCCGGACTGCGATTTCTGTAATTATCGAAAGAATGCGGTCATGGCGAAAATTAAGCACGAAAAAAAGTAATTTTATTGTTTTAAAGAATAGAAAAGTAATAATTTCAATATGAAATCTAAAGCCTTTACTTTGATTGAACTATTAGTTGTCATCGCCATCGTTGGTATTCTTTCTGGTTTTGTAGTCGTGCAAATGAATGGGGCGATTAATGCGGCTAACGATGCTAAGAAACAAGCTGATTTAGCTGCCGTCAAGAAGGCATTAATCATCTATGGTGTTGAGAGTGGTAATACCTATCCCGTAGTTGAGAGTGGTTGTACGATTGGTAGTTGTCCAACGTTAGACTCAGCCTTAGAGGGAAGTATTCCAACAGTCTTGAACGGAACATATACTTATCAATCTAGTGACGGAGCTTCCTTTAAGGCGGCGACGGTCCTCTCTTCTGGCTATGCCTACACCTATGACAGTACGACCAATGCTTTCACTAACGAACAGCCTTCTAGTGGTATTTGTGGTACCGCCAACAAGACCTATGCCTCAACTGATACTGCCTACAATGCGGATACCTTCTGTTCTGTTGGAGCAGTTAATCCAACTAATCCAGCTTTCCCCGAAGTAGGTGTTCCTACTAACTGGACTTGTGCGGGATTGAATGGTGGAACAACTGTTAACTGTACCGCTTCACGTAGTCTGAATGGTGTTTGTGGCTCTTCTAATGGAGCCAACCTGTCTTCTATCCCAACAACTAATCTCTGTAACCTTGGAACCGCAACAACTGTTTTAGGTTCTGGTCCCTGGACTTGGGATTGTAATGGTTCTAATGGTGGAACTAATGTGAGCTGTTCTACTGGAGCACTACCAGTCAACGGTGCTTGTGGTGCCGCTAATGGTTCTAATCTCTCGACCCAACCTTCGACTAATCTCTGTAATCAAGGATCAGCTTCTGCTGTCTCTGGCTCTGGTCCTTGGACTTGGACTTGCGCTGGTTCTAGTGGAGGATCACCCGCTTCCTGTTCTACTGGAGCACTACCAGTCAACGGTGCTTGTGGAACGGCTAACAAGACTTATGCCTATAATGTTTCCGCTTATAGTCCTGATACTTTTTGCACTGCTGGTACTACTAATCCAACGACTCCAACTTTCCCAGCCCAAGGTGGTTCAACTAACTGGACTTGTGTCGGATTAAATACCGGAACCACTGCCAATTGTACCGCTTCAAGAAACAATGCTCCAATTGCTGGTGCTTGCGGTACTAAAAATGGTAAGTATGCTACAACTACTCCAACTGGAACTCAGGCTTGTGCAACTGGAACAATTACTGGCATGACTGGTTCCTACTCTTGGACTTGTGCTGGTGCTAATGGTGGAGATAGCCCGTCTTGTGCGACTGCGGCTGCAGCTTATACATATCAATACTTTACAACAGTAGGAACAACTACTTGGACTGTTCCTGCGGGTGTCTCTGCCGTTGATGTTTTAGTTATCGGTGGTGGTGGTGGAACTGGATCTGTATATTATGCTTGTGGCGGCGGCGCTGGTGGTTATTCGGTTCAGACAAATCGTTTAGTCTCTGGAACAGTCACTGTTGTAGTTGGCGCTGGTGGCGCTGGAGCTTGTGGTAGTTGTTGTAGTTGTCAGTATACTTCAGGAGGAAGTGGAGGAAACTCAAGCTTTGGAGATATAGTTTCAAATGGTGGCGGAGGAGGAGGTGCTTCTTACAGTGCTGGATTGAATGGTGGTTCAGGCGGTGGAGGATCCAATCAAGCTCAGGTTCGTGGGCTTACTAATCAGGGAAATACTGGAGGAGCGACCGGATATGGAAATAATGGTGCACTAAATACTTTTGGTACTGGTGGTTCGGGCGGTGGCGGTGCTGGTGGACCCGGAGGAGTTGGCAGTCTTTATACTGGTGGTGCCGGAATGACTTGGTTTGATGGAGTTTGCCGTGCCGGCGGTGGCGGTGGTTCTGGCGATGTTTGCGGAAGCGCTAGTTGTGGTGGTGGAGTAGGATCGTGTACAGCGGCCGGTCTCGGCACCAATGGAGCGGCTAATACTGGAGGTGGAGGATCGGGAGGAGGAGGAACTGGTGGTTATGTAGCAGGAGGAAATGGAGGATCTGGTTTAGTTGCGGTAAGATACATAAATAATTATTAGGAAATGTCTCAATATTACAAAAAATCAAGTAATATTTTTAATCCTAAGTCAGAGGCACCCTTTAAATTAAGTCGTTCAAAGATTGTCTAATGAGCGAAAAGATTCCTGAAATGAACCCTGATTGCGATTTCTGTAATTATCGAAAGAATGCGGTCATGGCGAAAATTAAACATGAAAAGAAATAGAAGAGAGGGCAGTGGCCCTCTTTGTCATAACTGAAGACATTGACAAAAGTGTAAAAGATATTATAATTTATTTATGTTGCGATATTCGCAACCATCAGTTCATTTAATCTTTTTCTACTTACAAGCATTTATTCATTGGAGATTTCAAATGAGCGACAACAATCAATTAGTTTATGAAGGGAATCCATTGTTGGTTCATCTTCCCAGTGGAAAGCTAAAAGAATGCATCCCGTATATTTACCGAAATCATTGTGGCGATGTAAGTTTCGGGATTATGGACGGAGCAAATGAAACAGCTGTCCTTGTCAGTTCTCCTCGGCCGATATTGGCTTTCAGGATGATTGAAGCCCTCCGCCTAGTCAAGAAAATTGATGATACTATCGCGGTCTATGCCATTTGTTTGACCGTAGGAGAAGTCATCAATCAATTCGAAAGCGAAGAGGTGATCAAGAAAAACTACTTGAAAATCATGGAGGTGCCGATTCCTCGAGAAATCATTAAATCGATTATCAAGGAAGGAGATTTATATGAGATTGCGGAACTTGACCTTGAAGTTTCTCAGGGAAACATTTCTTGGCAGCCTGAATTTGCCGAGCTGGGAATCGAAAACCCAGCTGAAGCTGAGAAAAGGTTGAAAGAAGAGGCCTCCGTTGTTGAGTACCTTGGTGATCTTCTAAAGGATTACAAAGAGACTCTCCAGATTACTGACGAAGTTCTTGCCAGTCTGATTGAGGCGGAATGCATTCAGATTGCGAAATTGTCCAGGATTCCTGATGCGGCAATTGTTGCTGCGGCTGGAGTTGCAGCATTCTTCAGGAAGGAAGCTTCATGTAATCTATTCTCGCCTGGATTCTCCGGAGCTCTTGCTGTAATGAATCAAGAATATTTTCTTCAAAAGTCAGTCAACTGGTTAAAAAAGAAGACGGGCTGGAGCTTTGAAGATTGTATCTTGACGATAACGAAGACTGCTCTTGATTTATCCTAATTTTTTTAATAAGACCGATTATATATAATGTATAGCGGCTTTTTCTTTTTTTTGATACAATGGTCACATGGAACAAAAAGGAAAATCAGCAGTAAAAGAACTCTTGGAGAATAATATTCTTTCTATTTCCGCTTATCTTAAATTATTAAATGGAATTCTTAATTCTTTTGAAGCGAGAATAGTTGGAGAAGTTTCGGAAGTTAAAATTAGTTCTCCTGGCCATGTATATTTTTCTTTAAAGGATAAAAAAGATAAAAGTGTCTTGTCTTGTGTTATCTGGAATTATGATTACAAATTGTGCGGGGTAGAATTGAAAGAGGGATTGGAAATTATTGCCAAAGGAATTCCTGATGTTTATCCGCCAACTGGTCGTTTGAGTTTTAAGGCGAAAACGATTCAATTAATGGGAGAAGGGGAATTAAAAAAAGAGTACGAAAAATTAAAGAAGAAATTAGAAGATGAGGGCTTGTTTGATATTGAGAGAAAGAAAGAAATTCCTAGTTTTGTTAAGAAGGTGGGAATTATTACTAGTAAGCAAGGAGCAGTCATTTCGGACTTTTTAAACAATTTAGGCCGATTTGGCTTCCAAATCAAGTTTATTGATTCCCGAGTGGAAGGATTGGAAGCGGTTAAAGACCTCTTAAACAGCGTTAAGACGATGAAGAAGATGGATATTGATGTTCTTGTCATTATGCGAGGAGGAGGCTCTCTAGAGTCGTTTTTAGCCTTTAATAATGAGACTTTAATCCGGGAAATTAGCAATCTTCCTTTTCCGGTGATTGCCGCTATTGGGCACGACAAAGATGTTCCTTTGTTATCATTAGTCGCCGACAAGATGGTTTCAACTCCAAGTATCGCTGCTAGCTTATTAAATCAATCTTGGCAGGAAGCAGAATTAAAGTTAAGAACCGTTGAGAGAGAAATTTTTAATTCTTTTTTTTCAGATTTAAGAAATTTAGAATACAAAACAAATAGTTTGTTTCTAGAAATTAAGGAAATGTTAAATCAAACTTGCCAGAAGGCGGAGGTAAAGATACAATTTATAGCAAGGGAAATTTTTAGTAATTTTGAGTCAGACTTAAATAGTGTAGAGCGCAAAACAGATAGTCTATTTTTAAAGATTAAAGATAAACTGGAGAAAGTAATTTCTTTGTTCAAAATGCTTGAGTTTAGAATTAAGAGTGTAATTCCAAAAATACTAGAGAGCGAAATTAAGAAGATGGGGAACGAAATAGAAAACATTGAAAGAATAATTAATCAGAATAATCCGGAAAGAAATTTAAAATTAGGGTACTGTATCGCAACCAACAAAAAAGGAGTAATTAAAAGTATTGATAACGTTGCTGTCGAAGACATTATTGATCTAAAAGTATATAACGGAGTAATTAATACGCAAGTTAAAAAAATACAAAAAAATGAAAGAAAAAAATCTTAACCAAAGTTTAAAAAAGCTATCTTCAATTGCTGAATGGTTTGAGAATCAGGAAGAGGTTGATGTTGAAGAAGGATTAGAAAAAGTAAAAGAAGCAGCCGGAATCATTAAGGAAGCCAAAAAACAATTCAAAGAAATTGAAAATGAGTTTGAGGAAATCAAAAAAGAGATAGAAAAAGAGTAGTTTGACGAAAGCTGGAAAGAGGAATAAAATGTAGGTGGTTCTTCAGTGAGAGCTGAACCTTTAAATTTTTTTAATCCTCATTACGGGCGTGATTCCTTGAGTAAGAAAGGAAACTATCCACCAAAAAAAGATTGCAGCTACCAGAATAGAGGTAACGGCAATGGGAATAATGGCAAGAACAATGGACACCACCCTAGACACAGAAATGATGAAAATGTTGAACAGGGAAAATGTCCACGATGCGTCATTCTTTATGGTGAGAAGAACGTTCCATTAACAGACATTGAAGAGCATCACGATGAGCCAGTGCGATACGGCGGAGTGCGAGGTCCTAAACGAAAGACTTGCCCCGTTTGCCATATGGAAGTTGAAATCTTAATTAAAGATTATACTAACATGTTGGCAATAGATCATTTACCAGAAATCGTTGAGATTAGTGAGCGTCACTATAACGGCGAAGAATTGGGTAATGGTGATTTGTATCGGATTTTAGCAAGGGCTCGCGAAAGAGATGCAGTTGAGTTGCTGATTGAACATATGGCAGAAATTGTTGCCGTAAGTAATGAAAGGAAGCGTGACGGAAAAGAAGTCACGGAGGAGGACTTAAGAAATGTTTTAGCAAAATCGGTTCAAGGCCTTAGGGCAGTGAGTTAATTCGGGAGCATTGTCTCCTCCTTTTTTTTGAGATATAATATATTTGTAATAAATAAAGAATAAAAAAATGAACATTTTAACCGACGAAACTTTTGAATCAGCCGTTAAGGGCAATGCTAAACCAGTATTGGTAGATATCTTTACTGAATGGTGCCCTCCTTGCAAAATGCTAGGACCAATCATCGAGAAGTTAGGAGAAGAATATGCTGGTAAAGTAGATTTTTACAAAATGGATCTAGATAAGAATCCTAAAACAGGGGAGTTATTTGGCGTAGACCGAATTCCAACTGTTGTTTTGTTCATTAATGGGGAAGTCAAAGACATGTTTGTTGGCTTGAAGCAAGAAGATGATATTAGAAACTGGATTAATTCAAAAATCTAAACATGGAAGAAAAAGACATCGAGAATTTAAGAAAAGAATGTGAGCAGTATGCCGAAAGCCAAGGATACAAACTCAACCCTAACGAAATGATAACATCAGGGATTATTAGGGGATTATTAACTCGCAAAGAAAACTTTGGAGAAATATATTGTCCTTGTAGAAAGGTGGCGGGAAACAAAGAAGAGGATAAGAAAATAATCTGTCCTTGCATTTATCACAAAGATGAAATTGCTAAAGATGGACACTGTTTTTGCAATTTATTTGTGAAATAAACCATGAACAAGAAAGCTTTTACCCTAATAGAATTATTGGTTGTTATTGTAATAGTTGGAATTCTTTCTGGTCTTGTTTTTGTACAAATGAATGGAGCAATTGGGGCTGCTCAAGACAGCCGAAGAAAGACAGATATTAGTACTTTAAGGAAAGCCCTACTTAATTATTCTGTTTTTCATGGTAATACTTATCCTATCGCTGATTGCAGTATTAATAGCTCTTGCACAGCTTTGTATAATGCTCTGGTCCCTGAATATATTCCTGCTCTTCCTGCCGATCCTATTTCTGGAAATTACTATACTTACAAATCGACTAGTGGCACCAGTTTTAATATTAGCGCTGTTCTTTCTAATTCAACTGCCTATTCCTATGATTCTATCGCTGGGTTTTCAAGTAGCGCAATGGTCATTGTTGGTCCTTCGGGTTATTCACGAAGAGCACCAATCACCGTTGCTAATTCTTCAGGTGGAGCATTAACCAATTATCAAGCTCTTGTTACGGTGGCTTATGATTCTGATATGAAAGCTAATTTTGATGATTTAGTTTTTACTTCTTCTGATGGCTCAACAGTCCTCCCTTATTGGATAGAATCATATACAGCTTCTTCAACTGCTAGAGTTTGGGTTAAGGTTCCTTCCTTGGCCACTGGTTCAAATACAATTTATATGTACTACGGTAATTCTTCGGCGGTTGCTAGTTCTAACGCAAGTAATACTTTGGAATTCTTTGATGATTTTAACACCGGGACATCGCCTAGCTCCCACTGGTCTGTTAAGTCAGGAACATGGGCATTAAGTTCTGGAGCCCTCTATCAAAGCGCCCAGCCCGATTCTTTTTTACCTATTTTAACTGACTACACGGGAACCAACTACATTATTGAAAGCGATGTTCAAATACTTGATGAATACGAGAATAATTTAGGGGCGCTGCTGGTGGCTAGGTCTGCGTCAACTACAGTGAGTTCTTCTTCTTACTATGGAGGTTTTTATCGGGTATATGGAACAGGAGCTAAAAATGTTTATCTTACTTCAAATGGAATGACATCTTACGCCTATACTTTTGGAACTTGGTATCAGCTGAAGTTTGCTGTCTATGACAATAATCAGAAAGTGTATGTTAATAATTCTTTAATTTCTTCTGGAACAGCCTCTACTTATGCATCAGGTTTTGCTGGGGTAGCAACCCAAGCCTGTCATGCCAAATTTGATAATTTTAGAATTCGCAAATATGCCTCAGTAGAACCGACATCGTCTTTAGGATCTGAACAGACTTCTTGGTAATTAAAAAACCACCGATTGTCTCGGTGGCCTTTTTTTATTCATTAACTCTTCTAACGTAGGTTGAGCTTTCAGTGTTTATCTCAATGATGTCATCTTCATTGACGAAGAGTGGGGCATCTATTTTAGCTCCAGTTTCTAGGGTTACTAGTTTAGTGCCTGATTGAGCTCGGTCTCCCTTAACTCCTGGTGGGACCTCAGTAACTTTTAATTGAACTTTGATGGGAACGATAACATTGATGATCTTGTCGTCGAAAAGAATCGTTTTTACTTCTTCGTTGGCTTTAAGGAATTTAGCTTTTTCTCCAACTTGTTCTTCGTTCAATTCAAATCTCTTGCTTGAATCTTTAATGTCACTGAAAATATATTTTCCTTTGGCAGCGTAAACAAACTTAGCTTCTTTTTCTTCAACGTCAGCTTCTTCAAAAGTATCTCTTGGTTGAGCTGTTTTTGAAATTACGGCACCACTCATTAGGTTTCTTAACTTCATTTGAAGGTAAGAGTGTCCTCGGCCCTTGAAAGTATTCAAGGCTTCTACTATTTCGTAAGGTTGATCATTGATAACAATGATTACGCCTCGATCTAATTCTGCGTATGATAACATTTGTTTTTCTTATTAGTTTATTATTTTTCGATTCTCCATTCTATCTTGCTTTCTTTGTCGGCGTATTCAAGCCACTCTCCGCCGTCATCAATTACATACCACTTTCGTTTAGTCTGGGACCAAACCATTGGTTGATTGCGATAATATGGTTTTTTAACAATTTCTTTGGGTTTTAATTTTCCCAATTCTAACCATTTCTTGAAAACTGTTTCAATTGAGTAATCAAGGTTTCTTGACTTGGCCCAATCAGCGACCGTTGTCATTGCTTGTTTGGCTTTATCAACTGAACCGGCCAAATCAATTAATTCCTTGGCTGGTCTCGTAAATCTAGAATAGATTATCTTCTTCTTTTTAGCTGATTCTTTGATTTCGTCAAGAGAGAAGCCTTTGGTGTAGAAAAAATGATTGACCACTTGCTGGATATCGGTCTCTTTTTCTTCTTTTGTTTTTTTCTCTTTTTCCATATCAGCTTATCTTTTTTAATACTTCTGTATAGAATGTTTTTATCTTCTCTAATTCCTTTTCGCCTATTTCCGTGATTTTGTAAACCCTTCGGCGCTCTTCAGTTTCGCTTTTGACAAACCCTTGTTCTTCTAACCGATAGAGGACGCGGTAGGGAGTAATGTTGCCGGGTTTAAAACCAAAGTCTTTTTCAATTGATGAATGCAAATCCCAAGCATAATTAGAGTGCTTCTTTAAAGTGGCCAAGATATATATCCAAAGATTTTCTTTGGTGTTTGATCTTAAGAGTCTTTCAAAAGGTGTCATGAGTCTATCTTAAGTCAATAAGCACATCGAGTCAATGTTATTGACAACTCTCTTTTGTATGCTATTCTTTGGTTAGGAGGAGACTAATCTCCGACTTGAAAAGGTGTTGTATGACCGATTTAGGTGTAATTACGAATGCAATTCTAGATGATGACCGATTCAAGATCATCGGAGTAGACACTGAGAAAAAAGACATGACTCTATTTTTTTCTCCACGAGAAGCGATGTCCGATGTTTTCGCTCTTGAGGAAAAAGTTCGAGCCCTGTTTCATGAGATTCCCGAAAGATCCGGGATAATCTCTACACATAGCGGAATTGTGATGATGACTTGTAGCGAGCACAGCAGTGACGTGAGAGTACCACCGAGGAGTATAAACGTCCAATGCTTCCTTAATGAAGAAGCTGCCCGCAAAGAGTTCCATTTATCACTCCGCTAATTTTTTTTGGCTATTTTATTGAGATGTAAATGAGTTTGGGTTGTTGACAAACTATTTTACCAGTGTAAAATACAAATATACACAAATAAATAATAATAAGTAACATAATTTTTGTTAGATATGGCAAAAAAAACAACAAAAAAGAGTGCAAGCTCTAAAAATCCTAATGAGATTAGGATCGCGATTGCCGGAATCGGTAACTGCTGTAGTTCGTTGGTTCAAGGACTCTATTACTACAAGGACATCAAGGATGATGATGAATTGGTGCCTGGTTTAATGCACAACGTTATTGGAAATTACAAAATTTCTGATATTAAAATCGTTGCTGCTTTTGATGTAGATAAGAGAAAGGTAGGAAAAGATGTTGGTGTCGCTATTTTCGAAAAGCCAAACTGTACTATTACTTTCTGTCATGATGTTCCCAAGAACACTGGAGTTAAAGTTAAGATGGGACCAATACTAGATGGAGTTGCTCCTCATATGAAAGACTATCCAGAGGATCAGACTTTTGTTGTTTCAAAAGAAAAGCCAGTAGATGTTACGGCTGAATTGAAAAAATGTGGTGCTCAAATTTTGATTAACTATATGCCAGTCGGTTCACAAAAAGCTACTGAACACTATGCTCAAGCTGCTCTTGATGCTGGTTGTGCTTTTGTTAACTGTATGCCGATTTTTATCGCTTCTGAACCAAAATGGGAAGAGAAGTTTAGAAAAGCTGGTTTGCCTTGCGTTGGAGACGATATTAAAGCTCAAGTTGGTTCTACTATCGTTCACCGAACTCTTGCTCACCTATACGGAAACAGAGGAGTTAAGATTGAAAGATCTTACCAATTGAACGTTGGAGGAAACACTGACTTCTTAAACATGTACGGTGAAAGAGCTAGATTGAAATCAAAGAAGATTTCTAAAACTGAAGCGGTTGAATCTCAATTGATTAAGAGATTGAGCTACGACAATTTACACATCGGACCATCTGACTACGTTCCTTTCTTAAAGGATAACAAGATTGGTTTCATTAGAATTGAAGGTAGAAAGTTTGGTAATGTTCCAACTCACATTGAAATCAGATTGTCAGTTGAAGATTCTCCAAACTCAGCTGGTTGTGTTATTGATGCCTTAAGATTTGCCAAGATTGCTTTAGATAGAAAGGTGAGCGGTGCACTTCTTTCAGCTTCAGCTTGGTTAATGAAACACCCACCTGAACAGTTTGTTGATGAGAAGGCTCACGAAATGTTACAGGAATATATTGCTGGAAAAAGAGAAAGATAGTATTATATTAGTATAATAAAATAAGATATATAAAAATATGGAACCAATAAAAAGATTTATTGATTCAGTGACTAGTAGCAATCTCTGGACATACATTCTTTCTTTAGCCAAAGAAAATGAAGTTCAAGAGAGGGAAGTTTCAAGATTAATTTTTGAAAAGTTCGGATTCCTCCCTAATGAATTCATGGTTAAAAGCGTTTTATTCAGACTAAAGAAGGATGGATACGCTAGCAAAGAAAGATTCCAAAGTCAGAGCGCTTACAAGGCTACTGAAAAAGGTTTGAAAGAATTAGAAGCGATGAAGAGTTACTCTTCTAATTTAATACAAAAACTATAACAACTAATAACAGCTTTTTAGCTGTTTTAGTTTAATAACGATTATGAAAAAAGCAATTGGGATCTATAGAGAATACAATCCAGTTGGTAAAAATGAGCTGGACAAGAAAATTATTGACTTAACTGCTGAAGAGCTTAGGAAGAAGGGTTTCGAAGTCGAAACAATTTCTCCTGAGAATTTCAACAAAGATGTTCAAGTTGATTTAATTTTCACCGCCGCCAGAAAAGACATCAATAAGGTTTTGATGGAAAAAGAAAAAGAAGGAGTATTGATTATTAATTCTCCTAAGGCCATCACCCTATCTTTTAACCGAAAAGAGGTTTACAAGAAATTAATGGAATTGGGTGCAAATATTCCTCAAACAGATTTTGTATTAATTGGTGATTTATCGTTTGCTAGCTTGAATGGCCGAAAGGTTATTCTAAAACCGGCCCATAGGCACGAGCTATGGTTTGTTATTTCAACCGAAGAAGACTTCAATAAGGCAATGGAGGCATACAAAAATGCTGAAGTAGAGGAAGTCATAGTTCAATCTTTCATGGAGGGAAGAACAGCTAAATACTATGTTCCTGGTGGAGATGAAGTTCTATTGCTCCAAGAGATAGTAGATACTTTCCCAGCTGAAGTAATCGATCAAATTAAAAGCCAGGTAAAGCTAAGTGGACAAGCAACTGGATTAAAGGTATTTGGCGGTGACTTCATTATTTCTGATGGCAAGGCCTTCTGTGTTGATACTAACGATTGGCCAACTTTCAGCGTTAACGAAGATTTAACTCAAGAAACTGCGGCAGTAAAGATAGGGAACTTTATCGAGAAAGAATATAATACTTTTTACAACAAGTAATGATTTATCAAATAAGAGATAAATTCCTTGGTTTAGAAAAAAGATTGGGAAATATTTTTTCGTTTTTACCAATCAGTCCTAATCAATGGACTCTCATTTCTGCCTTATTCGGAATAGCTTCAATGTATTTTATCATGAAGCAATCTTTTATTTTTGCGGCAGTCTTTTTATTACTTTCTATTTTTGCTGACTATCTTAATGGAATAATTGCTAGACATAGAAATATATATACTAATGTTTTTAGATATTTAGATACCGTAACCGATCGCTACGTTGATATGTTTGTGTTCTTAGGAATGCTTTTCTTGCCACTACCGGTAATATTTTTACCAGGCTATATTTGGATATATTTAATAATGTTTGCGGCTATTGCCATATCATATGCTAAGGCAGCAGCTAAAGAAAAAGATTTAGCAAAAGCTGAAGTGAAAGGTGGTTTTGTAACTAGACCAGAACGAACAATGTTGTTATCAATAGCTTTAATTTTAGGAGCGATTGATAAAAGTTTGGTTTGGACAACTTATCTTTTAATCTTTATTGCCATCGTATCTAATTTTACGGCAATCCAAAGAGTTTACTTTGCAGTAAAAGCAAATATGGAAGAAGGTCGAGCTTAATAACTAATATTTAATAATATGTTAACAGATCAATTAAGAAAATTATTCTCAGGCATAACAACCAATGTTGGTATCGCGCTGGGGAAAATGGGAATTAGTGCTAATTTCGTAACATTTCTTGTTTTAGTCTTTGGTTTCGCTGCTGCTTACTTCATCTATTTAGGAAACTTTAATCTAGCAATTCTATTTGTTATTCTTTCAGGAATACTGGATGGGTTTGATGGAGCCGTAGCAAAAGCAAATCACAGTGAAACAAAGTTCGGAGCTTTGTTTGATTCAGTAACCGATAAGATTACGGAGATTTCTTGGTATATTGGTTTAGGATTCTTTAATCCAGCATTATGGGCTCCCGCAGCTTTATCAATTGCTTTCTTTATGCTTTCAAGCTACATCTCTAAGCACGCTAAAGCGGTTGGCGGGAAAAGTGGTGGCGGAATAATTGAAAGAAAAGAGAGATTGATTTTGATTATTGTTGGTTTGATATATATGAATTGGATGGTATATGCTCTTTATATCATTGCTATCTTATCAGCAGTAACTTGCCTGCAGAGGTTTTACAAGAATTACAAGATATTAAGTCAAATTAAAAAAGAGAGCTAGACTCTCTTTTTTATTTAGGTTCATTAAAGAAATGAATTGTTTTGGCGAGGGGAGATAATATTTGAATAAGAAATGTGGTTTGCTTCCCGGATATTTTTATTCTTTTTTCAAGAATAGCTTTTCTAAATTCATCAAGTGTTTGAGCTTCAACTTCAACATATGATCTTCCGATTTCACAGGTGGTGTGACCATCGCTTCCAGCGGTCATTGGCAGATTGTTTTGTTTGGCGAAGTTTAAAGATAATTCGTTTCCTAATTTAGATTGGCTGCGTGAATTAAAGACTTCAACTCCATCGACTAGGTTTTTGCATTCCTCGAGCTTCTTAAAAGGCTTTTTCCAGTGATGAGGATGAGCAATAATAGCGATTCCTCCTTGATCCTTTATTTCCTTTATAATTTGCTCGATTTTTTTTCCTTTAGGATTTATTTCTCGGTTTATGAAGTAGGCGAGGATCTCTCCAATCGTTTCATTGTTTTCCTTGATTTTTATTTCTTCTCCTTTGATTAGTAATAATCCTAATTCATCAGCTGCTTTCTCCGCTCTCTGCCAGCCTCTAGTATTATTGTGATCAGTTAAAGCTATTCCATCGAGACCTCTTTTTTTAGCCTGACGAAGAAGAGCCTCTGGTGAAGAGATTCCATCGCGTGAATAATAGCTATGACAATGCATGTCGATTTGCATAAGTGTTGACAAAATATAGTATTTGCCAGAAAATAATATTAATACTTCTTTATCTTAAACAATTAAAGTTTTTTGTTCAAGAGGGTTGCAATTTGATTCATATTTTAGTATTATTTCCTTAGAGAAGTCTTATCGATATTTATGGTGAAAATTATTGGAATAAATAGGGAACTAAACATTGCAAGGAAGCCTGGCTCTGACCAGATGATTTTGCATTTAGTGGCTGAAGAATTTAAGAGAAAAGGATTTGAAGTACAGATCAAGACTTTAAAGGAATTACGAAAGGAAGATACTGCTGATATCATTTTAAATATGGCCAGAAGCCAGGAGATAAACAATCTCCTTTTTGAAAAGGAAAACCAGGAGAATCTAACAATTCTTGTCATGGCTCAAAGCGAGGAGCTTTGCAGTGTTGGCGCTAGGGCTGACGTTATCTTAAATATGGCGAGAGGGCAGGAAGTAAACAAGATTCTTTTTGAAAGTGAAAAGCAGGGTGTCTTTGTTGTTAATCCACCTAAGTCAGTTTTAATGGTTTCTAACAAGAAAGAGCTTCATCCAATGCTGTTGAAATCAGGAGTGGGAACACCAGAAACAAAAACTTACAAAGTTAGTGAAATTTCAATTAATGATATTAAAGAGAAGAGTGTTTTAAAAGCGGGAAACCGACACAGTATCTATTTCGTTGTTGATGTGAATGAGAAGGATGCTTTTGATGAAGCGATTAAAAAATATAAAGAAGAGGGAATAGAGGAAATTATTGTCCAGAAATTTATTGAGGGCAAATTTATCAAGTATTATGCCGTTGGCGATAAAGTATTTTTACCTGATAATATTGAAAATGAATTTTCACACGAGATAGTTAAAGAGATTAAAAAACAAATTAACACTATTGAAGAATTAACCGGAGTATATATCATCGGGGGAGATTTGATCGTTAGTGGTAATAATGTTTACTTTATTGATGTTAATGATTGGCCATCTTACTCTGGAGCTGAAGGGGTAAAGCAAGAAGACATTGCTCCATATATTGCTGAATTTATCGAAAAGAAATACCGAGAATTTAAAAAATAATCCTTATAAACGACGAGACACATTGCATTTGCAATGTGTTTTTAAAATAGTATTGGGCATAGAAAGAAGTACCAACAGTGTTGAGACTATCTTTGCTCTGCAGAATATTTCTCGATATGATACTGAGGTCTTGCCTTCAAGGATGTCGATTGCCATGCGGACAGCCTTGGCTCCCTGTTCTTTCGGGTTTTGAATGACCGCATAAAGGACATTCATCTTTATCGCTTCCTTGGTTTCGTCGCTCATATCCATTGTGGAGATGCCGACGACTCGGTCAGGGTAATTCTTTTTCGCTCTTAATGCGAATTTAGTACCCATCGGACCAAGGCCGATGATGATGGTGTCTTCTTCGGGCTCAAAGTCGAAAGTTTTATCGTCATCTACGACGAAGGGAATTACTTTGACGGATTCCACTCCGTGGATGGCGGCAACCTCGGTTATCGCTTTTATCCTTTCCAGGTATCCCGCATGGTCGGGCTTATCGCTGGGAATGATGACATGCTTAGCTTTATGATCAGAAAGAATAGCCGCAGCTAGTCTTCCCATCTCGCCTTCATCTGGACCGACGAATCCACGCAAGTTGGGCAATTCTTTTTGCGCCTTCTCGCTTGGGCCGGCAGTGACAGCAATTATTACTCCTTTGTATGTTTTGAGGATTTCGATTAACTCGTCCTCATACTTTCCACTCGCTGGAGTGAAAGGCATAACAATAGCTGCCGGATTAAGGGCTACTGCCTCTCTAAGGAGGAGTAGATAGACGGGCATGCTGTGATACTCATCCTTGGTCGCAAATACTGTACATTTGTTAAGTAGGGTGGGGTGGGCATCAACTTCCGTGATAACACCAAACTTAACATCTTCCCACACGGTTGACCATTTTTTTTCTGGTTCGAGGGGATTGAAAAGCCTTGTATGGCTTAGAAATACAATATCCTTCTTCATTTTTGCACCTCAGCATCAAATAATATTTGAAGCTGCTACCTAAAATATACCATAAAGGGTTTTGGTGTCAATAATTGAGTAATATTGACAAATAATATACATATTGTATAATAATAGAGACGACGTTTGAAACGGAGTTTTGGGCGTCGCTGTAACTTCACAAAATGAACAGGTGAAAAAGTCATGAAAGCAAACCAAAAAAAGATTCGGGTTGCTATTGCTGGCTTTGGAAACTGTGCGTCAGCATTGCTCCAAGTAATTTTTTACTGCACGGTAGCAGGTAAAGTACTTGAAGGTGTTATGCACAGAATCCTTGGAGGATACAGCATAGCAGATGTTGAGATTGTCGCCATCTTTGATGTCGATAAGAATAAAGTTGGCAAGGATGCTTCTGAGGCAATCTACTCAGGGCCAAATTGCACCGAAAAGATTTGTGACATTCCATTCTTGGGAGTCAAAGTGAGTATGGGGCCAATTCTTGATGGAGTTGCTCCCCACATGAAAGATTCATTTTCTCCCGCCAAACAAAAATTCTTAACAAAAGAGGAATGGAAGAAACAAGTTGTGGCTATTCTTCGTGAATCAAAAGCGGAGATTTTGCTCAACTATATGCCAGTTGGCAGCGATCTCGCTACTGCATTTTATGCAGAGTGTGCGCTTGAAGCCGGTTGTGCATTCATTAACTGTATGCCGTCGTTTATTTGTTCGATTCCAGCTTGGGCAGCAAGATTTACCAAGGCTGGACTTCCAATCATTGGAGATGACATCAAGTCCCAAATTGGAGCGAGCATTTTAAACAGGTGGATTGCACATCTCTTCGATCTGCGTGGTAGCAAGATTAATCTTATCTACCAGCACAACCGAGGAAACAATACGGACTTTGCAAACATGCAAGACACCGGTCGGTTGAAATCGAAATTTATTTCAAAGAGACAGACCGTAACGTCTAACATTGAGCAAACACCAGAATTCGATCTGAAGTGTAATGGCTTTGATTCGTTAGTTGAAGGCGACCACAAAATTTGTGACCTGAAATTCAGGAGTATAATTTGTGGAACGCAGTTAACTTTTGACGGAACGCTTGAGGTAGTCGACTCGTACAACTCAGCAGGAGTTGTAATCGACGCCATTCGCGTTGCAAGGCTTGCTCTTGATCGAAAGATTGCTGGTCCAGTTATACCCGCCTGTGCTTTCTTCATGAAATCACCTCCAGTTCAAATGGAGGATGGAGAAGCAAGTCGCCTCATGGAGGACTGGATTGCTGATGGTTCACGAACCATTGTCGTCTCTCACAGCAGAATCAAAGATTTTTGCCAGTCTGGACAGAAGTTCTCGGAAGTCTGGACCCGCATTTGCAAAGACATCGTTGAGAATGCGTACCGCCACGGAGTTAAAGGAATTAAGGTTTTATCGCCAAAGAGATTCTATCACGACGAAAAAGAAGTTGTGGCATTAATCTTAGAGGCAATTCAACAGCTTCTTGAGTATCCAGATGGGTACGAAAAAACTCTAATCATTCCCTTTAGTCTGACCGACAAGGGCCTGAAAAAGAAGCTGATTGATATTCTTCGCAATGCTGCTGGGATAAAAATCTACGGAATAAACGTTCCGCCAGACGAAGAGTACCTTAGTCAGATTCCAAACATCTGTGGGTATGCCGGCTTAGATGAGTTTGCAGTCGGACAGGAACTCTACACTGAACTGGTTTCAAGAGTAGAAGTTTCCAAGGTTCTTGTTATCCGTCACCAGAAAAATGAAGGACTGGAAATGAGGATCGATGGCATCAAAGATGCTGCTCAAAACAAAAAAGAAGTAATCGTTCTCGGAGCTCACGAGCACCGACAAATAAAGAACGTTATCGCTTCTAAAAATGTTGGGGTGATTACCTTGGGATGTCGCGGGACAGAAGCTATTCTCGGCCTTAAAATGGTGGAGAGTATTCCTCTGGTCTGCATGGACATCAACGAAAGAATTGAAACATCCTTAAAAGGTGTCAACGTGAAACTCATGACCTCATTTGTTCACGAGCACCTTTACGGAGGGATTATTTTTTCGGGAGTTGTCAACGTTAATCTTTCCCCAGAAAAAACAGCAGTCTAGATGACTGCGGCGGAGTTCCACCAAGTGAACCCGCTCTTTTTTTATATAAAAAAAGAGAAGGTTTTGCCTTCATGGTTTTTAAAAATGAGTTACAAATATCTTTGCTGATCGTTGAGGATCCTTCGGGCATTGTCTTTTCTTGCCACAACCGGGTCGATAAAGACATTTTGGTAGCTCGATGGCTCATTATAGATCATGCTGATTGCAGCCGGTCCTATTCTATAGGGCTGCTGAACAATAGTGCAAGTCATTTTCTCTTGTTCAATGAGATCGACAATGTGTTCGTTGATGTCTATGCCGACCAGACACTTCAGATTTTTTGGATCGATGTTTTGTTCTGCGACTTCGACACCTTTGGTGTTAAAGGAAATAACTCCCAGATTACACTTCTTAAGATAAAATGGAATAGTAGCTCTAGAGGGATCTTCCTCTAAATATACCAAAACAGTGGGTACGGCATTTTTTTCGGCCACTTCCATTATTGCAAGGTACTTCCGGAAGTTGCCACGATGGTCGTGCATCATAATGACGCACCAGTTGATTGACTTGTGGTCTTTCATCAATTCTTTTCCGGCCATTGTCCCGAGCAGTGTTGGATCGGTACCAACGTACCCGAGTATCCGGTCTTTAAAGTGGTCAATGATACTCTGGCTTGGCGGAACATCAATAGCCACAATCTTGTTCTCAAATTTCTTCAATGCGCTGTAGGCAAATTTTTCATGAGGAAAGGCCGTAACCAGATAGTCTGGGTTGCAGTCTGCTCCTTTTGTTAAAATGCCTTCGTAGTCGTGGTATCGGCCTTTAGGGCAGATTACCTCGAGTTCGATTTGTTCGTCATCTCGAGCAGCATCGAGGAATCCTCTGTGCACGCCTCTCCAGTATTCAGAGAATGGAGGGCGATCAATGTCAGTGTTAGCGCTCATTAGAGCAACAATGTATACCATTAGGAATCACCATTGTCCTTCGCTTATGGGAAGGAACTGCTTACAATATATGCTAAATGCTTGAATTTATCAATATTCTATTTTATTAATCCTAGTTTAACTAAAAAAGGAATGAGGGCGTAAATGAAAGGAGCCTTGGCCTCATGAATTTTTGTTTGTTTATTTAGGATAGCTTGCTTTAATTCTTCTTCGGCATTGCCATTGAATTCAGTATAGGCGTAGCCGATTGCTTTATAATAGTGAGAATCGCCTCCGCCAATTATTCCGAGGTTGTGTTTTTTTGCAAATTCCAAAGCTTTAAGGTCAGATTTTTTGTTAAGCATTCTTCCATTAAAGACTTCCAAACCGTCAACTAAATCAAGATACTTAGTAATATCATCTTTAAACTTTTCGCTTCCATGAAAAGGGTGAGGGATTATCACTAATCCTCCTTGTTTCTTTATTTCTTCCATGACCCATCGCGGGTCTTTTTTGTGTCCATTAATTTGCTCTTTCAAAAACAATCCTAAGACGTCTCCCTTATCGGTTTTTATTTCTTCACCAAGAATAATGAGAAAATTGTATTTTTCCCCTAATTCAATTGCTTCGGCCCAGCCTTTGGTGTTTTCGTGATCAGTGATGGCAATTCCATCAAGGCCGACCTTCTTAGCGTGAGTAATTATTTTTTCAATACTCGAAGAACCATCGTAAGAATATTTAGTGTGGCAGTGTAAATCTATTTTCATGTTAATATTATACACAATATATGTTTTTTTGACAAAAAAATCATATTGGTCTAGAGTATTGGTATACAAATTTCCTAATCTCTTAATTGTAAATTAAAAACCGAGGAGAACAATGAAGACGATAGACCCTCACGAAGTAAAAATCGTATCCCAAAATGGAATTACGGTTGCAGTCGACAAGAGGCAGTATGAACTTCTTCGCACGCATCACTTCGGCCTATTGGAAGGCTTGAAGCCGAGGAAAGCACGAGCTCGACGAGAGGACAATCAGCGTGCATTAAGAATGTTGCTGTTTCCTCCAAACCAAGAATCTTACGACAGTCTCATCGAGGTTATTGATGGGAAATATCAGATTCTTGATACTCATGGCAATCTAATTACTATGAGCATGTAAAGAGTCATTTCTTTATTCTGAACACCCACTAAGAGGTGTTCAATTTTTATATATTGCTCACTATTAGAGAAAGTGATATTCTTTAAGTATGCAAAAAAGAATATTTATCAGTATCGGATTGCCCGAAAACATTAAAAACAAGCTGGTCGCTTATCAGGAAGAAATTGCTCGTTCTTTTAGCGATGCTTATGATTTTTGCCCGGTTAAATGGAGCAAAAAGCATAATCTACATATTACATTACTCTTTATCGGATACGTGGAATTAGAAGAGTTAGTTCCCATAATCGATCGAATCGAAAAAGTAGCCGCTGACCATGGTTCTTTTGTGATAGACTTGAAAAGCATTTCGTATGGTCCAAAAGAAAAAGATCCTAAAATGATTTGGGCCACCGGCGACAATTCAAAACAGTTAGGAAGTCTGCAGACTGATTTAGAAAAAGAAATGTTGGATATTAAAAAGCCAGATACTAGCTTTATCCCTCATATTACTTTGGGAAAAATAATCCAATGGCAGTATAATCGGATTGAGCCAGAAGAAAGAACAGATGTTTTTAAAGATATTTCTTTATCCTTCGCTGTTAACTCAATTGAAATCATGGAAACCAATCTAGGAAAAGGAGGAGGTCAATACGCAGTCTTAAAATCAATTCCATTAAAATAATATGAAAATACACTTTATCGGCATCGGGGGCGTCGGGATTTCAGCCCTCGCTAAATACTATTTAGAAAAAGGAAACGAAGTTTCTGGTTCTGACGTTGTTGCTTCTTCGCTAACTGATGATTTAATTAAAAAAGGAGCGACAGTTTTTATCGGTCCTAATGTTGCCGAAAACATTAAAGACTATGATTTAGTGATTCACAGTCCAGCTGTTAAAGAGAATAACTATGAGATGAGGGAGGCGGAATTAAAAGGAATTAAGATTTTAAGCTATCCGCAAGCTTTAGGCGAATTGACTAAAGAGTATTTTACTATTGCGGTTTCCGGAACTCATGGCAAAAGTACTACCACGGCGATGGTTGCCTTAATTTTAATTGAAGCGGGATTGGATCCAACGGTAGTAGTAGGAACGAAATTAAAAGAATTTGGCAATTCTAATTTCCGAATGGGACACTCTAGGTATTTAGTTATTGAAGCTTGCGAGCATGAAGCATCTTTCCTTAATTATTGGCCCAAGATTGCGGTAGTAACAAATATTGAAGAAGACCACCTTGATTTTTATGAGAATATAGAAAACATTAAAAAGGCTTTTAATGAATTTGTTTCGCATCTAGGCGATGACGGTATTTTAGTAAAACAAAAGGAAACGGAAATACAAACTAACAGAAAGACTGTTGAATTTTCGTTAAGTGAAGAAAGGTGTGTTAATAAGCTGCGCCAGATAGTTAAGATACCTGGAGACCATAATATAATAGACGCTTTGGCGGCTTTAAAGGTGGCTAGGACGCTAGATATTGCCGATGAGGTATCTTTCAGCGCTTTATCTAAATATATGGGCTCATGGAGGAGATTTGAAGAAACTAAATTTCCTAATTTTGTTTTAATTGATGATTATGGCCATCATCCAACCGAGATATTAGCTACTTTGAAAGGTGCCAGGCAAAAATATCCTGACAAGGCTATTTATTGTGTTTTCCAGCCTCATCAATACCAGAGAACATTTTTACTCTTTGACGATTTTGTTAAAGCCTTTAAAGAAGTTGTTGAGACAAAACTAGTTGATAAATTATTTTTGATTGATATTTATGATGTTGCGGGAAGAGAAGGGGGCGACTTAAAAGAAAAGGTTAGCTCTGAGAAACTAGCTGCTGCTATCCCTAATGCAACTCATGTTTCTAATGAAGACTTGTTTTCAAATCTTGGTGAAGGGGAAGTGATTATTTTTATGGGAGCAGGGAATATCTATAATTTGAGTCAGGACTTTAAAGATAGAAATAAGGTTTGTTCTTGATTATATGGAATTAAACAATGTTAAAGAAAATCTTATCAGTATTACATTAGAAGCGGGAGAAATTCTTAAAAAGTATTTCTATGCCGATTCTTTGGTTGCATTTGAGAAAGAAGGAGTTGATTTCACAACTGAAGCTGATAGGGAAGTCGATGCTTTTCTAGTTCGAAAATTAAAAGAGCTGTACCCACAAACAGAATTTTTAACCGAAGAAACATCTTCTGGTGACTATTCTGCCTTTTTAGATAAAGATAATTTGTGGGTTATTGATCCACTTGATGGAACAGTTAATTTTTCTAGAAAAAATCCTAATTTTTGCATTTCTATTGCTTTGGTTAATAAGGGTAAGCCGGTTTTAGGAATTGTTTATCTTCCGATATTTAATAATTTATACTTTGTTGATGAGAATGGAGCTTCTTTGAATCAAAAGCCTATTTCAGTTTCTTCGGTTAGTAATTTAAGGGAAGTGGTTATTGCTTGTGATTGGTCTTGGGATTTAGATAAAAGAAAAGAGATGGTCCAATGGTTGAAAAATATTAATCCTTATGTCAGACAAATTAAATCAATGGGCAGTACCGTAAATGATTTAGCTAGTTTAGCTGAAGGGAAAATAGATGCCCATGTGCACTCAGGAACAAAGCCTTGGGATGTGGCAGCCTCAGCTTTGCTTATTGAAAAAGCTGGTGGCAAAGTTACTAATTCTAAAGGAGGCGAATGGAATATTTTTCTTCCCGACATTGTTGCGACCAATAGTTTATTACATAATAAGATTGTCGAGTTAATAAATTTAGCAGTTGACTAATCTTATACAATCTTATATAATCTTATATAGTTACAATATAAGATTAAAATTATGGAAAATAGTCGTTTTGAAAAAAGGCTAAAGTATATTCCCTCTGAAATTTGGTCAAAGATTGCAAAAATTGATCAATTAAAGGGGCAATGGATATCTGGGGCTCAATTGAATCCCCAGACTTTAGGACGTTTAAAAAAGTCTGTTTTGATTACTTCTTCAGGCTCATCAACTCGTATCGAAGGCTCTAGATTATCTGATGAAGATGTGGAAAAGCTAATGAAGGGAATTAATATTCAAAAATTTGCCAATAGAGATAAACAAGAAGTAAAAGGATATTTTGAATTACTCGAAAATATTTTTAATTCTTGGAAAAATCTTAAATTTTCAGAAAATTCTATTAAGCATTTTCATAAAGAGCTTCTTAAGTATGGAGAAAAGGATATTCTTCATAGGGGAGAATATAAAAAAACCGAGAACAAGGTAGAGATGATCGATGAAGCAGGTAAATCAATCGGTGTACTTTTTGATACAACGCCAGCATATCTTACTCCAAAGGAACTGCAGGAATTAGTTGAGTGGACACAGAAAGAAATAAGCGAAAATAAATATCATCCTCTTTTGTTAATCGCTAATTTTATTGTTGAGTTTTTAAATATACATCCTTTTACTGATGGAAATGGACGTCTTTCAAGAATTCTCACGAATCTTCTCTTGCTGCAAGCGGGCTATTTATATATGCCCTATGTTTCTCATGAAAAACTAATTGAAGATAATAAGCCTGATTATTATATGGCTTTGCGAAAAAGTCAAAAAACCTTTAAGAAAAGCGAAGAAGATGTTGTCCCTTGGTTAGATTTTTTCTTAACAATTTTATTGAAGCAATCAGAAATGGCTATTCAGTTATTGTCAAAAGAAAATGTTGAAAATATTCTTTCAATAAAACAGTTAGCAGTTTGGCAATACATGCAGACCGTAAGAGAAGCTTCTCCTATTGAAATTTTAGGCAAAGTAGAAATTGCTAGACCGACAGTGAACCAAGCTTTGAATAAATTACTAAAATTGAAAAAGATAGAAAGGATTGGAGACGGAAGATCTACTAGGTATAGAGTTTTGTTGTAGCTGAGCTAACAAATATAAATGAAAATAGAAATTAAAAAATTTGGAACACTTTTAACTTCGAGACAAATGGGTAAAGAAGCTCTTGCCGCCTTTGAGCCATCATTAAAAAACATTTCAGAAAACGAAGAAGTGTTAGTTGATTTTACCGGCACTATGACCTTTTCTCCTGGGTGGGGGGATGAATTCCTTACGGCTTTAGCGAAAAGATACGGTAACCGATTTAAACTTATGGGTACCGACAATTCGTCTGTGATTGCTACAATCGAAACTCTCGAAGATGCAAATAATTTTAAATTTAGTAGAGTTAAATAATTTGTTTGAGGTTGTAAGATAATTTTATGTGGTTAAAAATGTAATTTTCTCTTGAAAAGAATAATATATCAAGTATAATAAAAACATATGGAAACAATTTGGTTAGTCTTAATAGTTTTGTTTGTTATCGATCTCCTTTTGTGGTGTTTTTTAGGCGGAAATAAAGAAGAGTAATTTAATACATGAAAGTTGCAATACTCGGACATCTGCTAACTAAAAAAGAATACAGAAGTATTTTTCCTT
>Ga0172381_10001549_pt1 | contig 26757 bp, 50 predicted proteins | sample Leawel6488metaG_FD_119754 | JGI IMG/M metagenome (GOLD analysis project Ga0172381, IMG submission 119754) | Leachate microbial communities from a municipal landfill in Southern Ontario, Canada - Leachate well 64-88 metaG | ecosystem: Engineered > Solid waste > Landfill > Unclassified | place... | reverse complement strand
CCCAGGCTACGAAAGGAGAACACCGTTTGAGCTTATCAGCTTTGCGGCGTGCGCGGTTGGCGCGGTCCGCTCGGTGCTCTCTTCCGTGGCCCGTCCTGGCCTTCTGGGACGGTAAACATGGATAGAATCGATAACAAGCTACTTGAAATAGTTGAAGATATTTCTGGCGCGCCAGTACATGAGATTTTGAGACAGGCGCGAGATTTGCGATCGGAAACGCAACTGAGGAAGCGCCTGGATGCCCTGAGTATCCAGGGTTACATCATTCTAGACCGACAATCCGAAGTTGGAAAAGTTTTCGCCACCATAACGCCCTATGGAAAAGAGATCCTGGCTGCGGGACGGTTGCCCGCCCAGCCCAAGGGGGACTGAGCGGCATGGCAGGAACTGTTAGTAGTTCTATAAATACATTTTCCAACAATACGCCGCAGCAGCCTTCTCCCACCGAAGCCCCGGCCGCCCCACTCTCGCCTATGTGCGGCCATATCAAGGGCGAACTACGCGCAATTGAGCCCGCAGAGGGCGCCATCATCGCTGTTTTCGGCTGCCACTGCTCTCAATGCGGTGCACCGACAATCGAGCGCGTGGCACTGCCAAGCGAATGCTTGCCGGAGCTCGAGGGCCTCATAGGCCTGCGGTCCGGCATCATGCGATCCGGAGAGAATTACATTTTCCGGGATTTTTCGGAGGCAAAGCAATGAGCCCCACGGGATACCGTCCGGCCCTCATCCCGTTTCGTCAGGCCCTCTGCGGCCTGCTCGCCCTAACAGACCACGTAGCAAGCCGCGAGATGGCGCTGCTCGGGATCTGCATAGCAGATGTCCTGATGGGGGCACGAGCATGATCCACCAGCTACCACGCGAGACGGCTGCCATGCGTGCCTGTCGCGTCCGGATGAGCAGGTATGACGGGCTGCTCCACCAGGCCGAGAGCCTGTGGCAGAAAGAGCGGGCCACGAAAGGGCAGGCGGGGATGGCATGAGGATCGACCCTCTCTATATTTGGCTCGCCGCCTTGGCGATCATATCTGGAATTTTCTATATCATCTGCCTTCACGCCGGAGCTGTGGAGCTTTCAATCACAGGAAGTGCGACCGGCCAGGGGATCCAGAATCTCTCGTTTGTCGGCGATGCTCTGAATGTCAGCATCCTGCAGAATAGCTCCTTCCAAGGTTGGAATGTGACCCTGGGGGCGAGCGCGTGAGAAGCGATGCTGGCTGGGATTGTGACGATTGCCTATGCCCGCCAATCTCCGATCTATGCCCGCTGATCGCGAAGGCTGCTAGGTGGATCGAGGCGAACCGGACAGAAATCGCAGATCGCCTATTCGAATCGGTGGCTGATGAATATGAGAAGGTTCGGCCAGGGCATTACAGGCCATTCATGTTAGCTTGGTGTGACAAGTTTGGGGGGATCTGATGAGAACCTCTCTCGCGTCGCTCCAGCTGAGGCGTGTCCGAATCGCAGCCACCTTCGAGCGCGTCAGTCCGAAAGGGCATGTCCTTCTCAGGGACGTGAACACCCCGGCCGGCTTTCTGACCCATCTCTGGATCAGGTTCCCGGAATGGCGGATGCATCTGCCTCTACCGGGCGAAAAGGTGCTCTTCGAGGCTACCATCTGTCCCTACCAGAGAAGCCGGGACAACTCGATCGACTACGGCCCGGAAGATCTCAGGGAAGTGATCGAGTGATGTCCGCCCACCAAAAAGCCGAGGACGCCGCCAGCATTCGCGGCATTCTGGAGCTTCTGGAGACCGATCCCGGGCCGGTCACATTCCGACTCGTGGAATTCTCGCAGCACGTCAGCAGGCGAACCGCTCAGAGGCTGTTGAAAAATCTGGCAGACGCCGGCATCATAGAGCATCCCGTCACCGAGGCTGATGTCCTGGGGGCTAAACAGAAGGTCCAGTGCATCGGATGGCAGTTCACGGAGCGGGTCAGGCGCGGCGAGATCGCCATCGATGTCGAGAAGTTGGCTGGGGGGATGGCATGAGGCTCACAAAAGAAGAGGCAACTGCCTTCTTCGCGGCACTCTATCAGGGAGAGCATCATTTTCCATCGAAGATGCAGCCATACGGCGAAGGATGGTCGATGAGCCATTTCGGGTCGCTGGCCACATTCGACGCAGACGACCTAACCCGACTTGTTCTCCTGGCTCACGATCGATGCATCCGAGTTGAAGTGGGGCAGGGCGGACCCAACCGTCTGCGTATCGCCATACACAAGCGCGAGCGGGAAGGCCGCATGTACGGGCGGCATCCGACAATCGAGCAGGCAATTTCATCCTTCCGGGGGATCGAGCCATGAGCCGCTACGCCTCTGAAGAGCCTTTCGATATTCCGAAAGAGATCGAATTCATCGACGCCATCTGCCTGGATGAAGAGCTCCAACTCATCAGGGAACAATTCCAGGAGGAAATGGCCCCGATCGATGCCGCCTGGAATGCCTGGATACCTCGCCAGACTTGGCACCAGCCCTTACCTATGTGCATCTGGGAGCCTTTGCCTTGGCAAAAGCTCAATCATCTGCAGTTGGCTTTCCTGAAGCACATCAACTTCATGGGTGAGCCGGAAAGCGGGCTGCATATTGAATTCAAGACCGGGTTGGAGTATCTCAGAGAGCTCTATGGGGGCCTATCCATGGAGCGCATCATAGATTCTGCGAACCTCATGTGGGAACTCCGGCAAGAATGTGAGAGAAGGGGGGCGGTGGCATAATGGCGCCAAAATCGCGGCTAGTGTGTTTCCAGTGCAGCACGATTCTGGAATGGGACGGCCTGGCAAGGCTGGAGGAAAATTTCGCGTGCAGCAAATGCAACTCCTTGGGCCCATTCCGTGTAGTTCGGGGCAATGACTGCCAGGTCCGGATGTCCCGGTACAACGAGCTGCTCAGGCGAGCGGAGGCGGTCTGAGATGGCCGCCACGAAAATTGATTGGGCAGATGTCACCATCAACCCGATCACGGGCTGCCGGAACGGCTGTGAATACTGCTATGCTCGCCGCTTCGCTTCGCGCCTGGCCGGTAGGTGTGGATACCCTGCAGAGAACCCGTTCAAGCCAACCTTCCACCCCGACAAGCTTGACCACATCCGAAGGCTCCCGGGGGAGAGCAAGAGAGTCTTCCTCGATAGTATGGGTGACTGGTTCTCAGAAGGCGTAAGCCCTGCATGGATTCACAGAGTAATCCAGGTCGTCCATGAAAAGCCGGAGCATCAATTCTTGGTGCTCACCAAGAGGCCCGACAGGATCCAGGAAATGCTGCATTGCACTGCACTGCCAAAAAACCTCTGGCTGGGTGTCTCTGTGACCCGCCAGGCGGATCTCTGGCGGATCTCGCTGCTGAAAGAGTCCATCCCCAGTAGCACAAAGCGATTCATCAGCTTTGAGCCGCTTCTGGGGCCAGTCTATCAGCCAGGCCAGAAGCTGGGCGGGGTCGATTGGGTCATCATCGGAGCACAGACCGGGCCGGGAAAGGTGGCACCAGACCCTGATTGGATCAGAAACGTGATAATGGCAGCCTCGCCGACTCCAACTTTCCTGAAGGACAATCTCAGGCCATTCTCTCCGGTGGGTATATTTCAGGAATTTCCAGAGGTTTTGCGATGAGCGGCCAATCCACTCTCGCCTCATTCGCAGATCCCGACCATATTCGTGAGCCCACGAAAAAGGTCTACAACTGCCAAAACTGCGACCTCTTCCGGGGCTTCACAGCCGGGCCATACGTCTCTTGCATGGGTCGACTGAAGGAGATCCCGGCGAACGGCTGCGCCTGTTGGTCCGATGGCAAAGAGCTGGAGACCATGGCGAGCTTTGCGCCACCCGCTGGGTTCGTGCCGAAAAAGTGGAAGGGGCAGGCATGAACGGCCCGCACTGGCAAAAGGCTGGCTGCAGATGGGAACGCTACCAGGCAGATCAGAGCTACGAGAATCTGACGAACTGGCTGAAGTATAGGGCGTATTGTCGCATCCTCTCTGACGAGATGTGCCAATGGTTCGACCTGGCCATCAGAGGGAAGGCATGATCACCATTCGCTTCCCTCGCCCGCCACGAGAGCGCGTTGTCCGGCCCTGGCCGCCTTTCCACGTGGATTTGACGGGCAGGCACCCGAGGGTGTACCGAGGATATCGCTACAGGGGCAAGCTATGAGTGCATCAATCGAGTTTTCACCCTCGTTGACTGATAGGGTTCTGGCTCTTCTCATGCCCGATCACGGGATCTCTTGTCAGGAACTAGCAATTTGGCTCAATTGCCCGAGCATTCGCAGAATCAGTGCATCTATTCGGACGCTTCAGCGATTCAGACTAGTCGCATGCGAGACCAAGGTCAAGAAAACCAAAAACGGCGGAGGAATTGGAGTAAAATACTGGCGGAGGAAGCTATGAGTCCGCCAGCCTGCCCGGCATGTGGCTCCGAGGTGCTGCAGTTTCTCGGGAATGAGCGAGAGACCGGCAAGTCCTGGTTCGCTTGCCGATCCTGCCCGCTCACGCAGCAGGTTTTCAGCCTGATTCTGTCGGAAAAGCCGAGATTTGAATTCCAGGGACGGGATTGATGGCGGCGGCTCTGTCCGGATTCCAGCCCGCATCTGAGCTCGGCCCGTCTCCCTCGAGAGAAGCTGAGCTCGAAGCTCTCTGTCATAGCCAAGCCGAGCAGCTTGAGCGGCTTCATGACAGGATGACAGAAAGCGGCCCGATGCCAAAATGTCCTCCCGTCATGAAGCCCGAGGAAAAGCAGACCTTAGTCCAGCTCCTCAGCGACCTGGCAAAGCGAGTCGAGGACCTGGAGAGACTGACGGCCAAGCAGGCCAGGGAGATCGAGGACCTCAAGAGCGCCAAGAAGGAAGCCGAGGAAGACATAGAGCAGATCCGAGAGCATTTTCCTCGGCTAATCATGGAAACGAAGGCTCGACTGAAGGCAATTGAGGAGAAGGGCAAACCGCAAAAGACAGACGTAACTCTCGGCCACATCAACGCCCTGGCGGTGGAGCTCCTAATCAGAGCCAAAGCCGGACAGCGAGGCGTCACTTACGCAGAGGCGGCCTCAATCCTCAAGCTAGACAAATCCAGAGTATGCCAACTCAGGGGCCTCATAGCCTCCGATTCTCGATTCAATGTTGATTGGCATCCCAACAAGAAGAATATGAAAGTCATTTGTCTTAAGAATTATAAAACAAAGGAGATCGTTGAATTAAACGTTCAATAGGATAGGAAGAAACCGCTAGGGAAAGACGGAAAATTAGCACGAAATTGCTAATATGTATGCTATAAATATATTAAGTTAGTATGAGATGAAAAATAAGATGTATGAAGATGTATATAAACAGCAGTAAGATTGAGTCAACGTTCAACGGCTGACCATTGAACGTTGAATTAAACGATTAACGCCGTTAACAGTCTAAAATGGAGGTTCAAAGATGCAAATGCACGTAATCGCCACGGAGCTTGGAGCGGACTGGTCCGGACCGTACACGGACCTCACCCTGGCAAACAAGATCCTGACTATCGTCAAGCAGATCGATCCCGAAGCCGAGATCATCAGCCGGAAAATCGATCCGTATAGAGAGCAGATCAATGCAGGCCTAAAGCCTTTCCAGATTCACGTCAATGTAATCAATGGGGAGCCACAACTGCCGGCGGCGGTCACGCTCACCTGGCCGCCTGCCGAGGTGGAAGGCATCCAGGATAGCTCAGCAGAGGAGACGAATTACTTCGTTTGGGCATCGAACGAGCGAGACGCACTGCTCAGGCTGGCCCGGCTGAACAAAGCCACGCCAAAGGCGAAAGCGGAGGCAACAGCATGAGCACCACCCAAGATTTTCTTTTCGAGCAGATCACAGAGAGCCTTCCCGAGCTCTCCGACAAGCAGCTCATCAACCTCGTTGAGGTCGTCCATGTCATCCAGAAAACCCGAGAAGATGACAAGATCGAAGCGGCGGTGGGGTGCTGATGCTCCTCTTCAAGCCCGAGCATGTAGACCTCATTTTGGCCGGCACAAAGACCCAGACGCGCCGGATCTGGTCACGCTGGCGGGCCAACGTTCGCAGCTCTCACCTAGCCAAGACGAAGATGCTCTCAAAGGAGCACTTCGCCAAGCTCTACATCTGGAATCGTTGGGAAGAGCGGCTCGGAGACATCACAGAGGAAGATGCGAAGGCCGAGGGCTACAATTCCAGGGAGGAATATCTGGCCAAATTCGCCGAAATCAACACCAAGCAGATCAAAAAGCTTCCGTATCCTTTAGAAGAAATTCCTGTCAAAGTTCTTGCATTCAAGGTGATTCCATGAGTCAAAAGAAAGAAAGCTGCATCATAATTCCTGGGGGGCTAAAGAGGTGCACCAAATGCGGTAAGAATAAGCCCTTTTCTGAATTCCGAATGAGGGATGCGAAAAGAAATGCCGTATATAGTCACTGCAACGACTGTCATAGAGAATATTCTCGGGATTGGTCTCATCGAGTTCAGGGAACCGTTCCAAGAAAACAGCCTGCCTTTGGAAAGTACTCGCCTGAATTGGGGGTGGAAATAGGCCTCTCTGCTGGATTGGTCACGTTAGTCGATGAAGAAGACTATGATAGCATAAACCAATTCAAGTGGCATATAAACGGGAGTGGATATGCTGCACGGAATGAATATGACGATCACGGGAAACCGGTGAAACATGTCCAAATGCATAGGCAACTCCTGGGTGCTAAAGAAGATACGCAAGTCGATCATATTAATGGAGATCGTCTGGATAATCGCAGATGCAATTTGAGAATTGCAACCGACCACCAAAACCGGGTAAATAAAAAACGATATTCCAGTAACAAGAGTGGTTATAAGGGCGTAACTAAGCGTCGTGGGATGTTTTGCGCTAGAATTACGGTGAACGGTGTACGAAGACATCTAGGAGAATTCAGCGATCCGATAGACGCCGCCCGAGCGTATGATTTAGCAGCTATACAGAATTTTGGAGAATTCGCTAGATTGAATGGGGTGGTATAATCTCTCAGAGAAAAGGCGCGAAAGGCGGCCTGCCAAAGGCTGTCGTGGAGGAGAGAAATCCAGCACAGCGATCCGACTATATTCAGTGGATCGACCGAAAAGCAGCGAGGAAAGCATGATCGCAGCCAAATCTCTCCAGGAGGCCGTCTACGGCCAGATCTTCCCAGGCGGAATGATTCCGGTCGCCTGCAAGGACAATATCCCAGCCATCGATGCTCGGATCCGGGAGATCGAGCAACTGGCAAAAGGCGTGCCGCTCTTAGGCGAGGTCCGCCGCCTCACAAAGCGAGACTCTCTTGCCCTCACCGATCGCATCATCGAGCTGAGGGAATCCTGCAGCCCACCGATGGGCTACAAGGAGATCATGCGCCGGCTGGGAAACGTCGTCTCGCCGGAAGCTGCCCGGAACCGCTACGATGATGCCAAGAGGGCGATGGAAGCCGCGACCATGCAGAAAGAAGGCTATGCGGCGATCTCAGGAGAAACGATGGGCCTGCATGGTCCTAATCCGATTAGGCCCCCGGCCCCAATAGATGACAGCGGTCATTTTAGTGGCAGCACTAATATGATCGAGCGGGAGGACCATTTCGTCGGGCTCGGCAAAATGGTCCCGAACGCATGTGACGACCCCGGAACCCCGGTATACCAGCGAGTGAGCGCCGGCGTGACTCCGGCTGAGAAAATCGAGACAGATATTTTGCCTGCAGCTCAGCCGGCTCTCCTGGAGACAAAGCCGGACGATGTTGATAGGCCATATACCGATCGCTCAGACGCCACTCCAAAAATTCTGAAAGATCCAATTCTTTCAGAGCACCCAACTATTAGGGATTCCCGAATAGTTCAAAAACCAGGGGAAGTCAAGCCGGACGATGCAACGTTGCGCAACGTTGCAGCAGACATTCCTGAATCCATCAAAGGCATGAAACTCTCGGATTTCGAGAACGGCAAAGGTCCCTTGCGCCAAGACCAAAAAGACAAGATCCTGGAAATGTGGGATCAGGGCTTCAAAGTTCCTGACATCCAGTGCAGCCTGGGAATCAAGGATGGAAGAAAAATTACGGGGGTGATTCGGGCCAGGGAGCTGCACAAAAAGAAAGGGCCGCAAAACGAAGCCCTAGTACAGCCGGAAGCGGCCAAGCCACAGAGCCTTCCCGGCGCTGAGGGAGCCCCGGAGCCTGCGCGCGCAAATCCGCGCGGCACCCCGGAAAAGGGTCCAGAGCCGAAAAGCATCAGCAGGGCAGAGCTGGATGAGAAGATCTGGAAGTCATGGGACAACGGAAAGGGCAAGACGCCTATCCAGATCTCAGATGAGCTGTGCGAAGAGGGGCTCTACTACGGCGAGCAATCCGTAGTACGCCGTCTTCGCCAACAGGGAGCCAGGATATGAGCACTATCTCGTCAGAAAAGCAGCGAGAGCGCAACCAGCTCTCGACTCGCTACAGGAATCAGCAGAAGCGAGACCGGATAGACGACCAGATGCGTGGGATCCGGACGGCCATCAATATCCTGATCGAGAAGGAGAAGGAGCTGATCGCAGAGTCGGAGAAGCTGAAGCCCGCTGGGGGCAAAGCATGAAGCCGGAGATGTGCTGATGGTCTCAGATAAGCTGAAATTGCGATACCTGGCGATGCTATCTGACACAGAGCCCACGACCGTCAAGGCGATCTGCAAAGAGTTGGAAAAGATAGATGGTCGAGTCCGTTTGGAACTCGCGGCCATGGAAGCCCTAGGGATCGTGAAAAAGGTAAACCTGTCAGAGACAGACGGAAACCAGCACCGTGGGCCAAAGGTGGGGTGGATCAGGCTGATCTCTCCACCCTCACAACGCCAAAATTAAGCCAAACCCCTATAGGAGATATAATGTCATTAGATATTCCAAGAGGATGTTACCGGTTTGGGCCAGTGACGATACAAGCACAGATCATCGAGCCGTTCATAATCACCGGTGTCTTCATTAGTATAGGACATGACGAGGTGCATAAGGTCGAGTTCGATAATATGTACCAGGCAGCAGAGTTCATCCATATGATCAACTTCTACAAAGACTGCCCAAGCGAGTGGCAGTTCGACAAGACATTTGGCGACTTTGATACTCTTAGAAAGATAGTAGCAGATAAGGCAGGCCACGACGAGATTGATAGAAGGCGCGAGTATCCGCCAAGTCGCAAGACTTATGCAGAGATCATCGGTGAAAAAAATAAGCCTAAGAAAGCGCGGTGGTGGCCATTCTGAGCTACCTAATTTCGATACTATTCATTTTCGATACTATTTACTTTCAGTTATATGTATTTTCAGCGTGATGTATATATTTACTTTAACCGACATTTATGGTGCTATGCCCAACCACCGACCCCAGGGAAGGACGGCACGGCCAGAGGCATCGAGCCGGAAAGGGCAGTTTTACGATTCTGAGATCGAGCAAGTTTTTGATACATCTTTTGGGGAGCTTACCAAACGCCATTTTATGTCTAAGCTCAATCAATGCGATCCAAAAACACGTTTTTCGACAGTCATTATAGATCTCGCAGACTCTAAATTCTCCCGCAAATCTTGTGTTTGCGGTGGGCAGATCCAAATTCTCAGAGATGGCCGGGCCGTTTGTGATAATCCTCATTGCAGCACGGTGTTCAACGACGGCGGAAACACAGAGGGAATGCTCAAAATCACCGACAAATACGACAGCGGTAAAATCGTCGAGGTTATACCACGAGCACCGCCTCCCAAAAATCATGAAAAGGATTCTATGCGCGGGATGCACAGATTCTTTAAAGCCTGCAGGGCTTAAAACTGCTGACGGTCAACCCGCCGATATTGCGTAAGCTATCGATCACATTCGCCCTACACACCAAGTATTTATCTGCTAAAAACATATCGTACATTGCTGGATAGGTCGGCCAACCGAAAAGGAGCTTTCTTGGACTCTCTGCCAGCACTAAACGATCCAAGAGCACAACCAAGAGGTGCATATAAATGGCAATTAAAGGATATGTTTATTTCGTGGCGTGCGCTGAGCCGGATTGCAGAAAGGCCCACCCATTTATCAAGATCGGGCAAACGATGAAAATGAAAAACCGACTAGCAGCGTTACAGATAGGATCTCCGGTCGAATTGAAGTTTGTTGGTTATATAAAAACCGAAGATCCCAAAGCATTGGAGCGATTTTTCCATAAAACATTTCAGCGCGCATGGATTTATGGCGAGTGGTTCCGCGTGTCGGATGGTATGATTACCAGCATCAGGCACTATAGAATTATAGATGACAAATTTGACGAATTCTTTTCGGAATTGCCTAAATTCGAGATTGATCCAGTCGTAAAAGCCTGGATGGATCTGGCTCGGAGTCTCGAAGAAGAAATTGGGCGATTGAAAGGTCCTGATTCACAGGGTATGATTACAACCGTTTATCATACGCCATGTATTATGGATAATGCTGCCCAAAAATATGATTGGGGCAGAATCAAACACTAATCAGAGGCTCCTCATGTCAGAAAAATCTCGTAACCGCACTTTCTGGTCCGGATCGAAGACCAACGGCCAGGCCGCCCGCGTTCAGGCTAAGCAAGCCCAGGACGAGCTCAATTGTCGCATGGGCCGGGAACGGATCGAGAAGCGATACGCAGAGCTGAAAGCAAGGTAAACCGTCAATGCCAACCGACACCAACGAGGAAGCACAGGAGCTGCAACCCTCCGAGAAGCCGTTGCTGAAGGCTGGTAAGCTCTCTCATCCAGATTACGGCTACAATCCGATCAAGCTTCCCAACCTAAACGACCTCATAGTTACCGGCCAGGATGCTAACGGGTCCACCCGAAAGCGGAGCCAGTAAAAAGGAGCAGCAATCAACTTCATGGCGCTGGCATGGCCCCGACAGGGCGACCGCTTCGTGCGGCCACGGCTCAGCCGTCCGGCCAGCTTCATGCTCATATCATAGTCATTCCCCAAAGGGATGAACACAAATCGGAGGTGAAGCGCCTCCCTCAGAATCGGCTTGATATAGTCGATGCTTTTGTCCGGCCAAGGACAGATCTCCATTCCGGGCGGCCCTGGACCGGCTGCCCGATCAAGATGATACCCTATACAATGGCTGCCTGCTCAGTCTAAGTCTCATGTCATTGTTTCAGGCAGCCTACAAATTATCCATTCGTGTAACGCCGCCCTTAAGTGGCTTGGGCGAAAACTACGCGGCCTTCTCGAGCTCCATGGCTCGGAGAGGGCTTTTCCTGTCACCTCGTGACCGGCCAGGCCGATTCTATTCAGTTTGTCTAAGTTTGTCCATTTTTGTCTAATTGTCCAATTTTGTCCAAGTTGATCACTTATGGCATTTGAATCGATAGCAGAGTACGTTGACCAAATCGAAGAAGGCTTTGGGAAGAAAGAGAGTCCTGCCTCAATTGCCCGCAGACTCGGCATTCCCGAAAAGGCCAAGACAATAGCGAGATACAAGGAAGCCGTCTGGAATCTCAAAGACATAGTGAAGGATGCCAAAGACAAGCGGGCCAAGAAACATGAAGAACGGCGAGACAAAGCCGTAGACGAGATCATCAATACTCTCGACTTAATCAATTTGGCCAAGCGCCGCTCCAAGCAACTAATGTCTGTAAACCTGGGGGATGAATTCGCAGTTTCAGATGGTGAAATGCATCAGCTCACGCTGGGTTCAGCATCAATCTATTGGCCAATCGGCTCAAAGATGATGGTGGATTCCGTGAAGCTGGAGCTTGAGCTTTCAGGAGACGACCCGGAGAGTCACAAGGCGTCGGCCATAGAGTCCTTGTCAGAAGCTGAACTAGATGCCAGACTCAAAGAACTCCTCGCTACACTCGGCGCTGCTGGAAGCTACCCAGAGGGCTGAAGACCTCATCAAGCTCAAAGCCGAGAAAGACCCCGTTGTATTCGCTCTGCATTATCTCAAGTTCGCGCCGGACCCATGGCAGGCGCAATTCCTGCGATCCAGAGCGCAAAGAATCGCACTAAATTGCTCTCGGCAGTCGGGCAAGTCAACCACCACGGCTATCCTGGCTCTGTGGGAGGCCATCAACCGGCCAAAAAGTGTCATAGTCCTGGACTCTCCCTCTCTGAGGCAATCCCAGGAATTGATGCTGAAGTTCTCAGAATTTCTATCATTAGTCAACAAGAACGTCAAGCTGGACAGCGACACCAAGCTCTCGGTGCGCTTCGCCAACAGCTCAAGGGTCCTGGCCCTCCCTGGCTCAGAGAAGACTATCCGGGGTATAAGCGCGGTTACTCTCCTCATATTGGATGAGGCAGCAGGAATTCCCGACGAGCTTTACGGCGCCGTTCGGCCCATGCTGGCCGTCTCCAAGGGCCGCCTAATACTCATGTCCACCCCAAGGGGCGAGCAGGGATTTTTTTGGGACACCTGGAGTAAAAGCGCCGGTTGGCAGAAAGTCGAAGTCCCTTGGAACCAGTGCCCCCGGATAGACCCAGCCTTCATAGAGGAGGAACGGTTAGAGCGGGGCAATGCCTGGGTAGCCCAGGAGTATGAATGCAAATTCATAGCCGCAGGAGCAACCAGGATACAAAGGGCCTGGCTGGAGTACGAAGATCGTCCCCCTGCTAACTTAAAGATCGCCCTTGGAATCGATCTGGCTATCTCGGAGAAGGAAACAGCAGACTACACAGCAGGGGCCGTGTTGGGCAGAGATCCAGCCGGAAACCTGCACGTTCTCGACGTCCAGAGGGTAAGAGCATCGTTCTCACAACAAATCGATTTTATAAAGCAGCTCGCGGCCAAGTGGAAACCGGCCATAGTCGCAGTTGAAGATGTCCAATATCAAAGAGTTTTAATCCAGCAGCTTTCTGCCCAAACATCTCTTAATGTCCGGGGCATCAAACCAATCAGTGACAAGGTAAGCAGATTTGCGCCCATGGAGGCTCGCTACGAGCTGGGACAGGTCTATCACGTCCGGGGATTGCCGCAAGAATTCGAGGCGGAGCTTCTGAGTTTCCCGATCGGAAATCATGACGATCAGGTCGACGCCCTAGCCTACGCCTGGCAAGCCCTGGGGCAAGTACAGGATATATCAAAGCTCTCCTTCGCCGGAGCCACACGAAAAGCGCCATGGAAGTAATGCGATGATCATGCGAATTCCCGCCCTCGATATGATCCTGCGCAGAATCGAAAAGCAGAAGGCTCGGGACTATAAGCAGGAATACCGGGACTACCACGGCAAGCCATCCAAGATCAAGGAGCGAGCGCAGAGGAACGCTGCCCGGTCAGAGCTGGGAATCGAGCGCGGCGATCCTCGTGAAGCCGATCACCGCAACCCGATCAGCAACGGAGGCAGCAACAGCAAGCGCAACCTGCGAGCGGTGAGCAGAGAGACCAATAGGAAAAAGGGAGCAGGAAAGAAGTAAAACCAGATTGCAGCGACACGGTAAGTATATATGCTATTAAGCTAATCATTATCTGCTGGCTAGGTTCGCTACCGAAAAGGAGTTTCCTGACTCCCTGCCAGCACTTAGAGCTTTTCAGGAATACATAGCAGGAGATGTAATTCAGTGAGTAAGAGAATCGATGTACCTTATGATATTTTGTATGATTATTATATTATCCAGCAGCTTACCATTCGACAATGCGCAAAGAAGCTCGGCAGAAGCCACATAGAGAGGTGTTTGCGCAGGGCCAATATTCCTCTCAGGCCAAAGCTGCGAACCCCAAATAGAATCTTAACAAAAGAATGGCTTCAAGAGAAGTATGTTAGACAGGGATTGGGCCTAACTGAGTGTGGTAAATTAGCCGGCTGTTGTGGCAAATCCGTTTTGAATGCGCTAAATCGGCATAACATCGCAGCGAGGCCGTTCCAAACCCCGCCTGTAATAATATCAAGAGAGTGGTTGCTAGAGCATTATATTGGGTTAGATCAGTCAACAATAAAATGCGCCGAACTTCTGAATTGCAGTGATGGAACAGTTCAAAGCGCACTTCGAAAATATGGCATCCTGATTCATGCCAGAGTCAGGCCCGGACCCAAAAACCACCAATGGCGCGGTGGCCTATCATTCCTGCCATACTGCCCAAAATGGACAGAAGAACTTCGCGAATCGATACGAGAGGAATATGGCCGCAAATGCTACTTATGTCCAACCACAGAGTTAGAAAATAAGCGCAAGCTCTCTGTGCATCACGTAAATTTTGACAAGATGGCAGGATGCTATGGCAAAAGGTGGAACTTACTACCCCTATGCCAAAAATGCCATACCAAGAGCGGCAACCAACGATTTAAATATTTCAACCTGCTCGTGAATCACTGGGCTTACAAATACATCCAAGACGGCATAAACATTTAGTTACTGAGGTTTTCGATGGCTAAAGACAATCGCAACAAGGTAGCTAAGGCCGCCTACAACCCCTATCCAAAATTCAACTCATCACCGCGCGCGTTGAATCGGCAACAGTTTGGCCGATCTGGGCAACAATATTTTTTACCAGGTTGGATCAAGCGAGATTATCTCCCGGAGCTGCAAGGCAGAAATCTATTCCTCGCCTATGAGGAGATGGGCACCGACGCCTATTGCGGCGCGGCCCTCAATGCTTACTCGGTCTTTATCAGGCGGGCAAAATGGCACGCAGATCCAGTAATCGACGAAAACAAGGATAATGGGTCGTTCGAGTTCCTAGAAAATAATATGGCCGACATGCAGCACAGTTGGCAAACTTTTGTGGCAACGGCAGCAAAACCGACACTTCAATTCGGCTTCTCCAGCTTCGAAAAAGTCTATAAGCAGCGAGAGGGTGAGCAGGATGATGATCGCTATTCCTCCAATTATGACGATGGTGCTATCGGTTGGGCAAACTTCGCTTTCCGGTCTCCCGACTCCATTTTGCACTGGGATTACGATCCATTAGATGTTACTCGTCTTAGGGGATTTACTCAAATCGCAGCGCCCGACTACAAAACAACGTTCATCCCCCTGGAGAAGCTTATCTTAATCCGGGCCGAACCGGGGAAGGACAACCCAGAAGGCAGATCGATACTACGCGGTGCATGGCGGTCTTGGCGCACCAAGAAAATCATGGAGGACCTTAGAAACATATCGGCGGAACGTGGTGGTGCGGGCATTCCATGGGCGGAGGTGCCAGCCAACATCGCTAATGCGCCACAGTACATTGCTGCCAATCCCGAGGACCAAGCGGCAATCGATTCTATGGCATCATATCAGAGCCTCGTAGATACGATGGAAAATATAAATCAAGACTCTCAAAAGTGGATAATTTCTCCCCAGATCTGGGACGCCAACGGGCAACCACAGATCAAGCTAGGGTTCTTGCAGCCATCCCAGGGCGCTGACATCATCGGGCACATAACTGCTGCAATAGATGCAGAAGCCAAGGCAATCCTGATCTCGACGATGAGCGAGTTCATGGCCCTTGGCATGGGTGGCACAGGGTCTCTGGCCTTGAGTCGTGATAAGACAGACAATTTTACCCTGGCGGTAGATGCAACGCTTACGGCTTTCATGGAGAGCATCAACCAGCAAGCCGTTCGCCAGCTCTTCCGTCTTAATCCCCAATTTGAGTTCGAGAAAGGCAAGCCCAAGCCCCGCATAGTCTACGACCCAATTGTACCGATCAGCACACAGGACGTGGTTGCCATCTTGGGGCTCTTCGAAAAATCGGGGTGGGATCTCTCCAAGCAGGCAGGCATTCGGGACACCATCATTTCCAACCTGGGACTGCCTTCGTATGTCGAGCAGGAAGTCGATGAGAAGCTCCAGGAGCACGGTGACGCTCCGATCGAGTCCCTGCTGGACGGCAAGAGCGCGCTGGATGCGATCATGGGGGGATGACTACGATCACCTATAGAAACGATATCGAACCCGCGGACGTACAACGATATGCCTGCCAGCGTTCGACCATAAAGTACGTGGCGGACAAACTATGTGTTAACAGCGATAGATTAAGTCGCTATATTAAGCGCTATCCTGATATCAGAGCTGCCTTTGAATATGGAAAACAACACTCCCCGAAACGATCTTACAAAAGGAAGGCGGTAAACAGGCGGCCCACGCCCACACCCGCACCCATCCCAGAAAACGGGTCTTTTTACAAAGAGCATTCCAAATGTTATCTGAAAGAGGCCCGTGCCATGATCAGAGGTAAGCACTGGGAAGGCAAGAATCGATGCGTTAAACTGCCCTGCGACGATGATGTGGAGCGGACAGCATGAGAACATTTGCACTTGGAAAAGAGGATGCTGAACTACTTCTCGGCGTGCTGGAAAACGAGACACACGAAGAGGATCACGCATTCTTAAAAAGGGCATTAAGGGAATTTATCACACCAGGCGACGAGAAAAAGAGTTAGCGCCCGCAACAGAGGCATCACTTCGTGATAATAGTCCAGTCCCTCATCACGAGCTAACGTCATCGCCTCATCTCCTCGATATGGGAGTAAATCCTAATGTTACTAACTTTGGTAAATTCCTGTTGGCTAATCGGGACTTCTTTAGTCGCTGGTATAACTCCCACAACATTGTCATCATCGTCCACTAAATAATGCGGCCCTGGATTCCAAGAATATTCAGGTCCGCTGGTTGGTACTTTAACCTGTACATTGCTCATCGCTTCACCTCTCCAAAAACGGGATTATAATGTTCGGTCTTTATGCTAATGCGGCGGTCGACGCACGGGAACGCGGTCTGACAATGCCCGCAATAGCATACTTTGCAGCCTCCGATGACATGTACATCTTCAGAGCTAATCGCGTCGCAATAGGGGCAAGTGCGCTCTGCAATAAGCGCATCACTGCGGGACACGTCCACCGCCTCGGTCAACCCATCGCTCCGGCTGAACCGGACCTCGGCAACAGTCGAGCCAGACGGCTTGCCTACTTGATTATATCGCACACAAGCTGCTAGTATTTCCGCTTTGGCGGCGGCGAGATCTCGACAATAGTCCGATACCTGCATATCAATAATATCTGACATATCTGACATCATTTCTTCACCTTCTTGGAGTGATTGCATCATACAATTTCGGCATAAGATATATCGACATTGCACCGAAACCGAGCAGACTCAACGCGAGGGGAATATAATCAATCATAATCTCTTCACCTTCTTCCCTTTCGGCTTCTCAAGATATTGCTTGCACATCGGGCAGCTCTTTGGCTTATCGATGCGGTTATCCCACTCGTAGCCGCAGTGGGGGCAGATCATATTTTCCCTACCGACACGTATTCAATGGAAATCTGCAATTTCTTGACTGGCTCTTCCGGCCCGACGGGCTCATTGAAAATATTCAACCCAGTGGGCTTGTCCGACGTGAAGCTCCGGTCCAGGGAGCCTATGTTAACCGTCCCTGATTTATATCGTTGTAATATATTCTGCAACTCACTAATATGTTCTTCAAACGCATTAATCATCCCTGGATCTCGTTCGCTCATAGCTCATAATCATCTTCATCATCATAATTAAGGATTTCTATGAACTTCGAAAGCTTGCCTCGATGCCCGCGATGCAACTCCACGAAAATCGACTCCGCGATTATAGGCAGGAGAAAAGTATGGTACTGCGAAGAATGCCAGGAAGCTTTTGTTGATGGGAAAACATGAATCACGAACTCCTCGCTCTCATCCGGGAAACCGGCTACCTGTCCGGCTCTCCGCTCCTGACTGACCAGCAGCGTTTTGATTTCCTGACCAGCAACTTCTGGCGGCAGGCCAAAGCACTTGGCTACAACACAGTCGAGCTGAAGCGCCTGCTCTGGAAGATGTCAGGCAGGCCACAGGAAGCCCTCATAGCCGCTCTGCCAGATGCTCCGATCCAGAAGGCCGTCCGAGCCAGCGGCAAGGAGAAGGACCCCCGGAAGCGGATCAAGGAAACCGCCGCTGCTATCGCTCTGCTCTACAGGCGCGGAGAAAAGGAAATCGAGGCCTCGATCAGCCGGAACATGGAGCAGCCGGACCTCATGAGGGCCGAGACCGGCAGGATACGGCGCAATCTCCTATACCAGGCGGCCATGTGGCTTCAAATCAGCATCCCCGGCTTATATTTAGCCGGAGCTAAGGCCAACGTGCTGCAAGGGCCACACGCGAAGGCCGCCCAGGCCATGGCCACGCAGGAATATAATAGATTTAAGGAAGTTGACGCACAGCTTTCGCGACATATCGAGGAAGTGATTGGCGAGGCTGAAAAGAGGCGTGCAAAGGCAACTCTATCACAACGAAAGGTAGATTATACTGGGCTCCGAGGCGGGCTCATTGGCCACAAGACCATCGACGGCAAGGAGCTGGGGCTCGCAGATTACATTTCGATGGTTGCCACTATGGCAGCACGCAACTCATTCAACGAGGGAGTTTCCAACCTGATCATTGGACTCGGCAACGATCTTGCTATAATTTCACGAGAGGTAAGGGCAAATAGCTGTTCGGCTTGCCGTGAGTGGGCAGGGCGCACGATATCCATATCGGGGAAATCTACCAAATATCCCTCTCTAAAAGATGCTGAAGCGGCGCACGTTTTTCATGTTCATTGCATTCACACACTCATCCCGGTAGATTATCCCGGCTCAACTTAGGAGGTTCTCACAATGAAAGCAATGATCAAGCTACCTGACGGCACCAGGTCTTACAGCACCAGCTCACCGGACAAGACTGAAATTGTGTCCGATATCTCAGAAAAGCCCCGGCACAAAGCCAGAGAACGGAAGGCTAAACAGTGAGTGAAGAAGAATATCAGGCCCGGAGAGAAGCGATCTACCGGGGCAAAGAGCTGGTCGATGACTGGGAAGCGTTGAAGCTGCTCGGGGACGACGTATCTCTGTATTGCTGATCGAACGCAGCTAACGTGGTCTGCATTCCGTCATGATGGGGCCGAAATGCTTTGAAGTGCTCCTTTTGCATATAGTCTATATAGATTCTTACTGATACTTATATTTTACTATTGGGTGGTGATTTCTCATGATCATGAATATCCCGGCTCTGCGAATCGTCCGCAAGGTCGTTGACGCCAGCGGTCACGAGCACGCCGCTAACGGCCAGTTTGGAAGCGGTGGCTCAAGCGCTGCTAAGAAGCCCGCACCAGGTAAGACTAAAGAGAAAGCGCCGCCCAAGCACAACCGAGGCGGATTAACATCCGCTGAATACAAAACGCACGAGAAGCATACAAAGCAAAAGCTGAAAGGTGCTTCTCAGGAAGACATAAAACGGTTTGTGCGTGCAAAGGAAGCTCAAATGAAGGCCGTTGACCGAACGTTTCTCGCCAAGCCGGGCGGTCCTGCTGAATATCAACGTATGCACATCGAATATGGTACGGCAATTTCTCTTTTAAAATCCCTTGATTATTCCGAAATCCATACCCCCAGATTAGGAGGTTCAACCAAGATGAAAGATGATAAAGAATTGCAAGACGAAGGCGAGAAAGAGCTGGAAAAGGAAGGCTCTGACCTCGATTTCGTCAAGGAAAAGCTACAGGAAGAGTCCGGGGGCGTGGAGGCATTGAGCCAGGCCCTGGAGAGCATCCAAGATCCGAAGCTCAAAGAGATCATATCTGCAATCCACCAGGACGAGCAGAGGCATCAGGCCGCTCTGGAGCAGTGGATGGCCGAGAACGGCGGCGGTGAGGGCGAGGAAGACGAGCCCGGCGAGGAAGACGAGCTGGACAAGGATGCAAATGGCATGGCCGAGGCTGCCTTAGATCAGATCCGTGATATCCTGGAAGCCAACGGCGTGGGCGACGAGGACACAGCGAAGGCAGACGACCCTGATCCCGACGAAGAGGACACCGACGAAGAGGACACCGAGAAATCGGACGATGGAGACGAGGACGACAAGCCGGACTTCCTGAAAGAGGATGACGAGGAAGAAGAGGGAGACGGCAAGATCACCAAGAAGTCCTTCCGGGTGCCTATCATCAAGGGCGACCAGCAAATTTGCTATGGAATTGTGTCCGAGCCTGATGTAGTAGATTTACAGGGCGATCGGCTAAGCAAATCTGAGATTCGCGTCGCATGTCATAAGTTTATGATGAAATCGCAGCGGATCAACAAGGAGCATAACGGTCCTGCCAAAGCGGACATCATTGAATCATATATCGCTCCGACAGACTTCACTTGCAATGGTCAAAAGGTTCGCAAAGGATCATGGATCATGGGCGTGAAAGTGCACGATCCAGAGATATGGCGGGCCATCAAGAAAGGAGAAATTACCGGATTCTCCATTGCCGGAAACGGCACCAGAACCGAGATCGCCTAACGCAATAACTTATATATAGATACATCTCCATTGACATTATTGCTGTCTAGGGTCTGCAGCCCGAAAAGCATTTCCTGAATGCCTGACAGCTCCGATTCATCAGGATATACACAACAGGAGATGTACTTAGCGTGGTTAAAAAGCTCTGTTTAGAGGAGATTATCCGACTTTACAATGTTACGGGGATGTCTTCTAATGCCATTGCCAAAATGTTCGGTGTTTCGTATGGGACCATCATATACCGGCTCAAAATCGCAGGAATTGATAGACGGCCCCCGGGGAATACATACAAATTTCCGAATTGCACCGACGAAATAATTAGATTATATTGTGATGAACGATTGCCTACTTCGAAGATAGCACAGCGAATGGGTATATCAAATTCCGCGGTGCGTGAACGGCTACTAAAAGGCGGTGTATCTCTGAGGAGCTCCGCTGAAGCACAGACTGGGAAAAAGTTATCAGAAGCGCAAAAAGCCAAATTATCGCGAATTGTAAAAGATAGCTGGCGCAATCCAGCAACGCGGGCTAAAATGATCAGTGCGTCCACCAAAGGAAAACGCACCCCGGAAGCTCGGGACAGGAACAGCAAGGCCCATGTGGGCATGAAACTCAAAGCAGAAACAAAGAAGAAATTGTCTGAGCGCTTGCGTGGCCCAAATAGCTATCTCTGGAAGGGCGGCTTAAGCTTTGAGCCTTATTGTCCTGATTTCAACAATTCTCGCAAAGAATGCACCCGAGAACGTTTCGGGCGTAAATGTTTTCTTTGTGGTATTTTAGAAAACGGTGAAAAGCTTCATGTTCATCACTGCGACTACAACAAATCACAAGGATGTAAAGGCAAACAATGGAGTTTAATACCACTATGCAGGTCTTGTCATGCAAAGACGAATCACAATCGTTGGCACTGGTTTGCCCTATTAAGGGATTATTGGATCTATGAACACATAGATTTCAATTCAAATCCCCTCTAACTCGTTTTTATTAAGTTGTTTCAGTTTTTTGATAAGGTGATGTTATGCCGTATGAATTGAAAGATTTGGACTTAGACGAAGTCTCGTTAGTCGGTTCTCCGGCTAACAACCGAAAATTCTTGATTTTCAAGTCAATGCAAAAATCCAAAGGAAGTATCAATGTGATAAAGGACCGTAAGCCCGCTGGGGCAAGGGCCGGAGCCGGCGCGGCTCAGGTCACTAAGGCGGATATCATGGACATAGTCCAGAAGGCCGTCGAACCAATCCGCAAGGAGAACGCAAAGCTGCGTGAAACTTTGCTGAAAAAGGATTACGAGGAGATTGCCAAGTCTCATCTGGGAGCGCTGGGAACTCCTCAGGAAGGCGCAGAGATCCTGAAATCCCTGGAAAGCCTGCCGGATGAGGCCCGCACAACCATCCTCAAAGGGCTCAAGCAGGCCAACGCTGCCAAGAAGGAGGCAATGGCCGTGCTGGGCACTCAGATGGGCTCAAACAGGCCCGCTCCTGGCAGCGCCACAGCTCAGTTCGAGGCGATCGTGGAGAAGAAGGTGGGCGAGATCAGGAAGTCTGGCGAAGGCTCCAAAGACCCCAAGGTAGTGCGGGCAATGGCCGTAGCCGCTGCCACAAGAGAGAATGGCGCCCTGGCGAAGGCCGTCATAGCCGAGGAAAGGCAGGCATCTTTCAAAATGCAGGCCGGGATGGGGGTGCAGTAGATGTCCGCCCAACAGATTACCGCACCGTTCCGGGAGGCAATGCCGGGAGATATCTCTTCTTACGATGTCGAGGGAGATCTCACACTACTAGAGTACACTTTTGTCGAGCTTGACACTGTCAGGAACAGATGCGTCAAAGCTTGGTCCTCAGGTCTACCGGTGGGCTTGCTCTGCAACCAGCCCATCGAGGACGCCACCAGCACGGCATTCTCGACCGTGGCCCAGGTGCAGTACCGGGGCAAAGGTCTCTGCAAGGCCGGCCCCGGCGGTCTCGAAGCAGGTGATTGGGTCAAAGTGACCGCAGGCGGAGTCGGCATCAAGGCAACACCGACCGCAGGAGATGTCATAGTCGGCCAGTGTGAGGTCGGCGCAGTCGAAGGCCTGCCGGCCACAGTCAGACTTGTTGGGCCGTTCTACTACGCGGTCAGCTAAACTCTTTTGAGGTGATTTTTACGGATATTGCATACAAAGAAGCCTTGGCCATGGCTGCCCAGGATGTCGTCTGCAAGGGCATGGACTATTCTCAGATCCATGTAGCCAGACTCGAATCCGAGTGGTCCCTGGCTTACAGGCAGGAGCCCTCCAACTTCGTGGCAGACCAATGGTTCCCGATGATTGGAGTCAACCAGATCGCCGGTCTCTATCCCAAATGGGCCAAAGAAAATGCGTTCACAAACAAGGCCGGCACCTGGAGGCCCGGCACCGTGCCGCCCCAGGGCGAGCTGAGGGTGGACACTCCGGGTAGTTACGTCTGCCAGAGGTACGCCTTCGAAATGCCTCTGTTGGCAGATCTGCCATTCGTAGCAGATGAAGGCTATCCAATCGAGCAGGCTACCACCAACATGGTCACGGACGTTCTGCAGCTCAACAAGGAGCTGATTATCGCAAACAACTATTTCAAGACAGGCGTCTGGAGCATCGATGTCACGGGCGTCAACAGCGGCGAGACCTGGGTAGATGGTGAAGTCACGACCGGCGAGACGTTCCGCAGGTTCAACGACAGCGACTCAGACCCCTTGGGTCTCTTCAAAGACGCCAAAATGGCAATCAAGAAGAAGGCCGGCGTCAAGCCCAACACACTCATCATGGGTGAGCAGGTCTACGAGGCAATGAGGATCAATCCGCAGCTTATCAGCCTGTTCAGGAACCCCCAGGGCGCAGAGAAGGTCCCAACCAAGCTCAATGAGCAGATGATTGCCCAGGCCCTCGATGTCGAGAAGATCATAGTGGCCGGAGCAATGTACAATACCGCCGCACCTGGCGCTACTGTGGTCCTGGACTGGATCTTCGGCAAGTCCATGTGGCTCGGATTCGTTGACAAGCCCGGCCCTCTGAAGACCATTGCCGCCATGAACCTGTCCTTCAATGAGCCTCTGGGAGGCTTTGAGACTGCCCTGTCACAGGTGCCTGACATGCACGTCCACACAACCTTCTATCAGGGCTTCCAGTGCTGGGCTCCCTGTGTTGTGGCTCCCGATGCTGGCATGTTCTTCTATACCGCAATAGCTTGAGGTCATGATGCCCGACAGCTACAAGGTAATGCGGGCATTCCAAAGGCATGATGGAAAAGCGCTGCGCACTTTTTCGCGGGGCTCCATCATTTCTGCCAAGGATGCCGCAAAGATGGACATCAAAGATCCTAAGAAGTACCCGCGAGGCAATCCGCTCCAGACGCTGATCCGTTCGGGGGCGATCTACCTGATGCCTAACGAATCAATAGTATTAACTCTCTCAGTAACACCCACAGAAATCAAGGAGGGGATCCCCCATGGTGGAAGGCCCAGCTAGATTAGAGTACCCACGCGGGCCGATAAAGCAGGACTCTTCTGACGTCAAGAGGGCCCGAATCAAAGAGCTACACCTCCCCGACGACTCCGGGGCAATGACAAAGATCCTGTCAACGGCGGACGACCTCAACAACCTGAATCTCACAACCCGCAAGTTCACCGTCTACAGCGCCGTAGCCCTGGCGAAAGGAGATCTCCTGCACATCGCCGGCTACAACTTTGCCAACGATGTCTTCACGGTCGAGAAAGCCGATGCAGACACGAGTGGCAAGCCTGCTCAGCTCATAGCGAGTGAGGTCAACGGCGGCTCAGAGACTTCGCTTGCCTCTGACATCGAGGAGCTAACCGAGCTGAACACCAACGCAGGCGAGGTCGGAGATCCTGTCTATCTGGATTACACCACACCAGGTAGCTGGACGCTCACAGGCCCGACAGGCGCGGACCAGCTCAAGCAGATCGTTGGCCGGATCAAGGTCAAGAGCGCCACGGTCGGCAAGATCGTCTTCAACACAGTCAAGGCCGAGCTTGTGACCCAAGGATCTTCCGCTCTCCAGACCGGGGCGGTCACCAAGACTAAGCTGGCGGGCGGATTCTCAAAGAGGGCTTTGGCCGATGGCACGGACGCGGCTGCCAACGTAACCGTAAGCGGAATTGCGGTGGGCGACGAGCTTGTCAGTGTTCTCAGCTTCACCACAAAGGCCGCCATCCAGTCTGTAGCAGACCGCACCGCCGAGTATGCAGTAGGGGCGGGGGTGCTCACAAAATCAGGCGGGACTGATGAGCGAAATAACCAGCTCTATATAATATGGAACGACCTGACATGAGGTCTTCCATTTTCCTTTTTGCAATAATAATCTGAAATTTCTAGGGAACGTCAATAAAGACGCTTACGATCTAGGAGAATTTTTATGGCACAAGTATATGGAAAGAAAACAAGCGACGGCCTGCCGAAGGCGTTGGAGTGCAGCGATGACGGCGCTCTGAAGTACATCGCAGAAATCAAGACCGCGGCGGAGGGCTTGGCCACGCAGACCACAGTGGCTGCGATCTTGGCGAAGATTCTCACCGCTCCATCGACGGAGGCCAAGCAGGACCTCATCAAGACCGCCATCGATGCCATCACAACCAAGCTCTCGGCAGATCCCGCAACAGCCGCGGGAGTTGCTGCTCTTCTGTCCGGCATCGTACTGGCGACAGGAGAACATCACGTTGGTCAGGTCGGAGGGCACGAAAGTATCGTCGTGGGTATCCTCACCAGGCCAGCGGATACCCCCGGCGCATATTCTACGGATGATGAGATCAACACCAGCACCAGCAGTCCCACATATATCACCTTCACCGACGTCGCTCGTGTGGTGGGTGGTGGTGGCACGCTCATGGCTTGCATGAAGCGGGTTAACAACGTAGCGGCAACCGCCCAGCTTCGGCTCTATCTCTACAATGCTGCTCCAACTCCCTGCAACGATCATGCAACATTTACACAGTTGTGGGCAGACCGGGCCAAGGAGATCGGATACATCGATTTCCCCTCACCGAACATTGCGGGCACTGGTTCCGATATGGCATGCGCACAAGTGTCTGCCATCAACATCCCGTTCAAATGTGCAGAAGCATCGAAAAACCTGTATGGCAGGGTGCGGACCATTGCGGCCGGGGCCGCGCCAAATGCGTCCCAGGTCTACGAGTTCACTTTGAGATCCCAGGTGGATTAAGATGCTGCCTTTCCAGAGGCATATTTTGCTATCGGGCGGCGATAAGTCGCTCATCACAGGGGTCGAATGGGATACATCCAGCAGCAGCACCGCTCTTAGGCACATTGACGTAGATGGCAATACCGTCACCAGGAACGTGGCCTGGTTCAACAGCCATCCTGTCTGGGGGAAGATGTGGCGGTGCTGTCTTTCAGTGGCTGGAGTTCCCACGTTTGGCAGCAATGCCAGGGGCGACGGGCTAACGCTGGACGGCTCAGCGGGGCAGGTAATGGTAAGGATCCCTGCTGCATACGTCAAGAGCGAGAAGGTGGGCGCAAAGATCCGATGGTGGTTTTCGCCGACACCATATCCTGGATTCGAACTACACCCGGCCTACAAGCAGCGTGGTGGAGTGGCCCGCAACCAGATCTATATAGGGGCCTATCCAGGATGCCTGGCACTAACTGCAGCAGGCACCAAATACCTTCTCAGCAAATCCGGCGAGCAGCCGTTCACCGGGGAAGTAATTGTCGAACTCCCCTTCAATACAGGCAGTTCAGCGCCGGTCGTTGGTGAGACTCTCACCGGAGCGTCGTCCGGAAAGACCGGCATAGTAATCGGTCACTATGTAGCATTAGGCAGCTTTGTAGGTGGCGATGCAGTCGGGAAAGTCTACCTCAAGCAGCCGGGTGTGGCAACATCGCTATTCAGCAATCCCGAAAATATGCAGCGATCCGGCCCGGCTACTATCATGGCCACCACAGGAACCGGGGCGGTGCTCCCGCTTACCAGGCAGCTCTCGGAGACCTATGCAAACAATATAGGAAGCACGAGATGGGGCTGCGAAAACATCTGGACTCTGGACCTCATCACAATGCTCTACCTGGTCGAGTATGCCAACTGGAATTCGCAGAGCACTTCTGTAGGCATCGGCCAAGGCATCGTCAACAAAGCTTCTGGAGGCGGATTCAACGGAGAAATCAACGGATATAACAATGCTGACACAAATATCGGCACAAATGGAACCGGAAGGGGTACTGGAACCGATGGCCTGACGCCCGTGGTCTACCGGGGCATCGAGGACCCATGGGGCAACGTTTGGCGATTCGTCATTGGTCTGGATGCTCTTGATGCAGCATATAGAATTCTTAAGCGGAACGGCACCGGCGTACCGGCCTCTCCGCTGACCTCCGGAAACTACGAATCCACCGTAGCAGCACCTCTGGCCTACAATGCCAGCACCAATCCAGACAGCTATACGAAAGATCTGCTATATGAAGATCTCACAAAATATCTCACGATATCCAATCTAGGCGGCGGGTCTTCGGCGACATATTTAGGCGACTATATGTGGTGGCATAGATCCGGTCAAGTGAATATTTGGCTGGCCGGGGGCGGTTGG